>Ga0306910_1000006_pt1 | contig 284407 bp, 266 predicted proteins | sample AntRauMFilla2698_FD_190438 | JGI IMG/M metagenome (GOLD analysis project Ga0306910, IMG submission 190438) | Saline lake microbial communities from Rauer Islands, Antarctica - Metagenome Filla 2 #698 (v2) (version 2) | ecosystem: Environmental > Aquatic > Non-marine Saline and Alkaline >... | reverse complement strand
GAAGAACCTTGCCGCATATGGCCGCTGGCACGCCGCCCGAAATAACGCGGACCGCTCCTACCTCGAAGCGCTCAGGCTGCTACTCGCTTCAGGCCCTCGCGCCAACACGATTTGCTGACACCGCCTTTTATCGAGTGTACTGCGCGGAATACAGCGTTCACCGTATCGTCTTCAGGCACGTCTTCAGGCACCCCTTCTTCGAGCAGGGCAAGCCCCTCGAACAGCGATTCCATAAGATCGCTGCATTCGTCGAAAAACATCGCGCGGATGTCGTCACTGTTAGACATGACCAGTTACCCTGCGCAATACCTGCACAAGCGCTACGTCATCAAAGGGCTTTACAATCCAACCCGTCGCACCCAGATCACGCGCACGGCTCTTTAATTCGGCCGAGCTTTCGGTAGTCAAAACAAGGATCGGCACCGTCGTCTTGAATGCAGGGCCGCGCAATTGAGAAATCACACCAAAGCCGTCAAGATTTGGCATATTAATATCTGTAATGACGACATCTGGTTTTATTTCATCAAATTTTTTAATGCCGTCGATACCGTCCTCCGCGACGTGCACGTCAAACCCATCCTGTTCCAAGGCCTGGCGCAGCAGCGTCCTAATTGTTCGAGAGTCGTCAATTGCAAGCACACTGGTTTTCAAATCATTTTCCTTCCGAGAAGAGGTGGGCAGGCATGCCAAAGGCGCTTAGCCGCTCAATTAACGTCTTGTCTGCGTGCGCCAGCACAAGCGACAGCCCGGCGGATTGCCAGTGTTGTGAAGCCGATAGCAACAGTTCAATATGGCGACCAGAAAGTGCTTTCATGCCACTCAGGTCGATCTCGATGCTGCGGGCGTTGTTTACGCTCAAGAAAGTAATAAGATCTTCTGGCAAGTCTTTACCGGGCTCATGCTCAAGTACAAATGTCGTCGGTTGTGTCATAAAACGGTATGCTTTCCATTTAGGAAATTTGCGCGCGGTCGGCCGAAGCTGATCCGGAACTTAGCAATGGTTCCCTTAATATTTTCTTTAGCGCAGCGGGTCAGATCGATAAGCTTGTGCGAAATCTGACCAATAAACCCCCAATAGCGATCAGAATGAGAGTGACGAGTGCTCATCATATGTAGCATTAGAATAATGTGATGTCGGCTGCGGAAGCCACGCGGGGTGGTATCAGGGGTGCCACGTCTACAGGCTTCACAAAAAGCATTTGCACTTTTCCAGTGGTCGGGCTGAATCTGATACGGCGCGGCTGATCCCCTTCGAGGCTTTCCGCCACGCAGACTATTTCTTCATCAGAAAGAAATTTGCGTGCGAATGCTGCGTTGGCGCGACCAATCTCATTGCCAAAACCCGACAAAGTCGCTCCGCCGAACACCTTGCATTGGAATGCACTGCGTTGCGCACCCGCACGCAGCAACCGGTTGATCAACATTTCCATGGCGTAGACCCCATATTTGACATCATTACGGGCGCCGCCCTGAGCCAGCAGGAAATGGTTCATTCCGCCGATACCCGCACGCGGATCCCACAAACAGACCGCCACGCACGATCCCAGAATCGTTGACAAGATAACTTTCGGGTCGTCGGATATCTCGATCTCGCCCTGAATGACCGCAACGGTGTTGGTCCTACTCGCTGACCATGTCGGCGCAGATGGCCCAGTCGCAAAACTCATAGGGTCGCCTCTCTTAGAATGGTGTCGCCCATTGCCTTCAATGGAACCTGTTGCATTGATGCCCCCATCGACCAGGCCGCACCCGGCATGCCGTAAACCACTGAACTTTCGCGGTCTTGTGATAACGTCCGGGCGCCTGCTTTGCGCAATTCAAGCAAGCCTCGTACGCCGTCTGTACCCATTCCCGTCAGGATGCAGCCAACAACGCGATCTGCAAATGGGATGCAGGATAGAAAAAGTTTGTCGATTGACGGCAAGTGACCAGACATCGGTGGATCTGGGCAGGTTCGCAAAAAGGGGCGATTGCTTGGGTTCAGGATGACATGTTGAGGTAGGCCCGCAACGACGTATATCGTCCCGCTTCGCAGTGGCGCGTCCGGTTCAAACGGCTTTATCTGCGCAGCACTCGCGCGGCCCAAGACACGGGTCAGCCCGCCGCCAAAACCCTGACTGGTATGTTGTACAACGACGGTCGGAGGGCAGTCGGCATCGAATTTCGAGAGTACATTTTTCAACGCGTCGACACCGCCTGTGGACGACCCAATGAGAACGACGCGTTTGAACCGCCGAGTTGGCGCGGCGACCATCCGTTCAACGGGGCGTTCTGCACGTTGTGTTGCATTCGCGGTCGACAGGACTTGACCGATGAGTAAGCAATCCTCTTGGGCAAGCGAAATTGAAAACAGACCGCCGTTTTTGGAAAGTTCTGAAGCATGATCGTGCCTGTCATTTGGTCTGTCGCTGCGTGTGAATTTTAACCAACGGACGTCTAACGCGTCGAAAAGAGTCACGATTAATTCGAATTCATCCGTGGCGCAGAGTCCGGACTCAATCAGGACGACATTTGGTGGGCCATGTTCGACTTTGTTAAACAACTCCATTAAGCTCGGCGCATGAGCTTGGATGCGTAATTCCGGTGTATCTGACAATATGTCCTGCCACCTGTTCAGATCTGCAGAATAAGGGGTCGCGACTATAATGCTTTTGCTGCTCATATGTGCCTTCGTCCTCTACGCTTTTGAAATAGACTGCCCTGATCAGAAATCAGTCCAGTTATTTTCAGGCGCAGCGGTATTTTGTGTGCCATTTGCTTGGCGGGCGGTTTGCATGTTGCTCCGTACCGGCGTGAACGTGACCTCGGCTGGAGGTTGGAATTTGACACGCTCGAGATTGAGGTATGCCGACGATCGGTTGAATTTCGGAGCCTCAACAGGGTTGGTTTTGAACCGCTTCACCATTTCTTGCAGACGCACAACGTCAGCTTTCAACACGTGGCTGGCAGCGGTTGCCTGTTCTACCATTGCCGCGTTTTGCTGGGTCACCTGATCCAATTGGTTCACACCGATGTTGATTTCCCCCAATCCGACGGCTTGCTCGGACGTGCCGGTGGCCATGGTGCGCACCAGATCCGAGATGTGTGTGACGCGCTCGACGATGCTGGTAAGGGCTTTGCCCGCCCCTCCGACCAGCTGGACACCACGCTCGACTTCCGTGGCGCTGCCTTTGATGAGTGTCTTGATTTCTTTGGCAGCCTCGGATGAGCGTTGCGCAAGAGCCCGCACTTCGGATGCTACCACTGCAAAACCCTTGCCCGCATCGCCTGCGCGGGCAGCTTCCACGCCTGCGTTCAACGCAAGCAAGTTGGTTTGGAAAGCAATATCGTCGATCACGCCTATGATCTGTGAAATATGCTTCGATGATTCCTCAATTTGGTTCATCGCTGAGATCGCATCCGAGACGACCTTTCCACTCGCCTCGGCCTCTGATTGAGCTTCGACTACGATGGTCTCGACGGATTTGGCACCGTCGGCTGCGGATCTCACACTTGCCGTGAGTTGATCCAGGGCGGCCGCCGTTTGTTCCAGTGTTGCGGCCTGGTTTTCAGTGCGGTTCGATAGATCGTCAGAAGCTTGGCTGATCTCTTGCGCGCCGTGCTGGATGCTGCCCGAAGCCTCCATGACGCTCGCAATCGCCTCACTTAATGTGACCAAAGCGGTATTGAAATCGGCGCGAAGGCTTTCATACTCCGCGTCAAATTGCTGGTCTATGGGTTGAGATAGGTCACCCTCTGCCAGCTGCACCAGGCCTGCGCGCAATACCTCAAGGGTTTTTGTCTGCTCTTCGCGGGCCCGTAGGCGCTCTTTGCTCTGCTCGGCGGCGGTGTGCAGTTTGGTTTGAAAATCAACCAACACCGCGCCAATGTCGCCAATTTCGTCTTTGCGTCTGGTGGCAGAGACGTCGACGTCGTAATTTCCTTCGGCGACGTCGCTCATATCTTTACCCAAGGTTTTGAGGGCCGTTGTGACGCGGTTGATATAAAACCAGGCGAAAAGGCTCAGCAGGCTGGCAGAGAGGATTGAAATGAGAATCAAATTATTGCGCTGCGCGTTGAGATCACCAAAGATTTCGGTGTTCGACAGCTCGGCGACCAAAGCATAGTTGGCGCCATCAAGGACCAAAGGAACAACTTTGGTGCTCACATCTTGGTGTGTTAAACCGCTTGCCGCCACGGAGGAGAAAGTCTGGCCATTCAGACCGGCAGCAACTTGGGGCGAAATATCTACGGTTTGCAGTGCTTTTGGACCACCGTCAAAACGGCTATCGACCAACAAGCGCCCGGATGGGTTCACGATATATGTTTGGCCGGTTTCGCCCAAGCCCTGAGGATTATTGATCAATGCAGTAAAGTCGGAATGATTGATCTGCAGGATTAAGACACCCTTCAGTACGCCATCGGCATCAAGCACAGGCGTAGAGGCAAACGCCGCGATCGCACCCGCGCTGATCGAATAGCCCTGAAAGTCGGAAAGGTGTGTTTCAGCGGCGCCGTTCTCAAGCGACTGGGCAAAGGACTGGCCGATACCCGATTGCGCAAGTTTGCCGGTCACCACATTTTGGCCAAAATCTTCCTCTTTGGCGACAGAGTAAATGATATCGCCTTCCGGATTTACCAAAAACAGATCGTAGAACGCATTGGTACTGCTGAAATATCTGAAAAACTCATGAAAGCGTTTGTGCAGGTGGTCGTATCCACGGTTTTCGTCCGCGACGATCAGCTCGCTACGTTTCGCCAACTCGAACGGATTGAGCGTCGTAAAGGATGCTTGCAACTCACGCCGGTCAGCTTCGGTCATGATCGACCAGATTGCGTTGATGTTGGTCGCGGCTTCAACGGTGGAGGGGTTGCGCGCAAGCGACGTAGCAAGAGCATTGAGTGAAAGGTACCATTTCTGCACTGCCTCTTCGCGGTTTGTGAGAATAAGTTCTAAATTTGTGTCCGCCTGCTCAAGCGCGATGGCCCTGCCGGATACAAAGGTGAAAGTAGAAAGAACCCCCGCAACCACGGCAATAATGATCGCAACGAAAGCCGGCAATTTAAATGACAGTTTGTTTCTTCGGGAAAGTTGCATTCTTAGACCTTTGCAGACTGATGGTGGCACGCCATTTTCACAAAGATAGGTTCTGTGTATTAAAATAACCTTTTTGCACAACAGGCTTCAGGCCTTTCCGCAGGTACAATTCGACTTAAACGCATTTGAACTGTGAGCCATTTCCAGAATGTCAAAGTTGCGACGAGAGCTTTGGGGCCGAGAAACACTTCGGGCCAGCTTTTGTACGTGCAGGGCGATTCTATCGCGAGGACCTTTGATCGAGGCCGACTTGTTGCTGGCTGAAGGAGGGACGCATCCGCCGCCGCATCATTGAGTTGGGGAAAACTCCGAGACCACCAGGATAGACAAAATCCGACGTGCGCAACAGCTGGCTACTTTAGCATCAGGTTACTGTATCATCGAGGTGCCCTGATACGTTCAGAAAACGTCTCAGCGGGGCGATTTGGTCAACGACAGTCTCTCGCATAGCTGAGGCTGAATATGCTTTTACGGCATTTTTCGTCCCCAAGATGAAGTCATCGCCGCGCTCACACAGAAGGTCTAGACCTTATCTACGAGGTCAGTAGGGTCCAGCCTACGGCCAAGGTACACATGAGGCCAAGAGGTGCGAAGCGATTGAGGGTCGTGGCGCGCATTCGGATCTCCGCTATCTGACGGTCAAAGTGACGTGTTCAGAGGCGCCTTCACACAATGCGTCCATCGCCCGACCGAGCCACGTCCAGCATGATCCCGAGAGGCTCGGCTTCGACGCGGCTGCGATGCTGGTATCCGGTCAGATTTCGCCATAAGGCGCTGCCCTAGTGTTTTGAGGACCGGACCGCTCCGTTGAGTGATTAGGCTCCCGATGTTTCCAGCTCGCGTATGCTGCTTGCAGCAACGAGAGGGGATCAGAAGACACAACGACACTGTCGAGCCCTCGGACAGGATGGCAGCAGACAACGGATTCAGACGGCGATGAAGATGCTGAAGTCCGGCACTGACCAGGCCATCCAGACACGAACGAAAGAGCTTTCCATAAACCCAGTCGTCCGCTTCAAAAGCAAACCGAACAGAACCTTTGGGGACAGTCGCTTGCAACGCAAATTTGCCAAGAGGAGCCGGGTAGCTTGCTGCAACATGCAGGATACAAAAGGGGCGGCACCCGTCCGGGTCAGTTAGTGAAGATGGCTTTTGAAAATTCAGGGCGTTTCAATCGTGTCACTGTGGGAAAAGACACGGGTAAATGTTCGGGCTAGATACCCGGCTCCGCTCCACATTTCGATGCGTCCGTCAGAACTCAGGAGCGGGGGCTGTGGGTCTTAAAAAGATCTCGTATCGTCCGGCCCCTCGGGCGCGGGCACAAGGGCCGCAGAGCGCAGAATCACATCGCAACGGGCGAACACGGCGTCCATCCCTTCATTGATCAGCTCGCGGATGGCGCCGACCACGTCCAGATCGGGCAACGAGACTCCAAAACACTGCTCGCCCAGAAGCGCGGCCAGATTTTCGGTCGCGACGATTATCCGGTGGGGGCGGCCTGTTCCCATCCGGGCAGCTTAGCAAAGGCGAACACGAGGCTAACCCTTTGACTGTGCGACGCCCAGCAAACGCGGCATCGGGACAGAGAACTGCCTTTGAAAATGGGAAAATGCCCAATTAAAAATGCAGGCAGAGAAAATGCGTATCAATGGGGAACTTACGCGCTATTGAAGCGTCTATAGATTAGTCCTTGGAAAGTTTCTGGAATGAAAATCTTGCGCCAGCTCGGCACGACCATCGCTATGACCGTAGCGGGTCTCTATGTCTGGATAAATTACGTCCCCGCGAGCCATCCTTTGTTGGAACGGGTCGGTCTGTTGGATCTTCTGGGGATCGAGCCTGCGGTGGCGACGGGGGCATCCGACGATCAGCGTCGGGACGGGGGAGCGGCGACAGTAATCGCAGTGAGTGTTTCTGAAAAAGCCATGTCTGATCGCATCAATGCAATCGGTGATGGCCGCGCGCTGCGAACGGTGACCGTCCGCGCCAACACGGGTGGCGTTATCACCGATCTTCCGGTGAGCGCAGGCGCATATCTGAAAAGTGGATCGCTCATCTTAAGGCTGCTGGACGAGGCGGAGGAGATCGCGCTGGAGCAGGCCCGGATTGGGCGAGAGGACGCCCGCAGAGCGTTGGAACGGGTCGAAGCGCTAAGCTCGACCGGATCAACGACCGAAGTGCGACTTAGCGAAGCTGAGCTTGCCTTGCGCAGTGCGGAGCTTGCCGTGCGGCAAGCGGAATTCGACTTGTCGCAGCGTGAGATCAGGGCGCCGATATCTGGATGGGTCGGGATCCCTGATCTGGAGCAGGGCGACCGAGTAAACGCGCAGGATGTTCTGGTGACCATCACTGACCGTTCGGACATCCTGATTGATTTCCGCGTCCCTGACCGTGTCGCGTCGCGTATGACGATCGGTCAAGAATTCGAAGTGCTGCCGCTGGGAATACAGGACATCGTCTTGACCGGTACGATCAGCGCGATTGATTCAGTCGTGGACCGCGCCAGCCGCACCCTGCTGGTGCAGGGACGCGTCTCCAACGCGGATGATCTTCTGCGCGCGGGCATGGCGTTTTCGGTGAACCTCGACTTTCCGGGGCCTTTGATGTTGTCGATTGCGCCGCTGGCGGTGCAATGGTCCAGCGAAGGACCTTTCGTCTGGGCCGTGCGCGAGGGCAAAGCTGTGCAGGTGCCCGTCGTGATCGAGCAGCGCAACAGTGATGAGGTTCTTGTCACCTCTGACGACCTTGCCGCCGGAGATATGGTGGTGACGGAAGGGGTGCAAACCCTCCGAGACGGCGCTGAAGTCTCGATCGCTACCGACGAAACCGCCGCCACCGAAAGCACGACAGGGGCGACCCTGTGAGCGGCGCGTCATCGCCCGGAACGGCGATCTTCGTCCGGCGCCCCATTCTGGCGATCGTGATGAACGCGCTTATCGTGCTTGCCGGTCTTGCGGCACTGTTCGGCGCCGAAATCCGCGAGCTGCCGAATGTGGACCGCCCTGTCGTGACCATCACCACTCCCTTTCCGGGCGCGTCGCCTGAGGCCGTTGATCAGGAGTTGACGGGCCGGATCGAGGGGGCTGTGGGCCGTGTCTCAGGCGTCCGCAGTATCTCGTCGAACTCGCGTTTTGGCCGCAGCCGTGTGACAGTTGAATTCAACGATAACGTCGATATCGATGTGGCCGCCACCGATGTGCGCGATGCCGTGGGCCGCATCGTCAACGATCTGCCCGAGGATGCAGATCAGCCCGAGATCGTCAAAGCAGACGCCAACGCCCAGCCGGTGATGCGCATCGCGGTGACCTCGAACGCGCGCTCCCCGCAGGAGCTGACCGCCATTGTGCAGGACCGCGTCGAGGATCGGTTGATTTCGGTCGAAGGCGTTGCCGATTTGCAGATCTACGGCGACCGGGAGCCGATTTTCCGTGTCGATATCAACCAGCTGGAACTGGCAAGCCGGGGTCTCACGCTGGGCGATATGCAGCGCCTGTTGGCAAGTGCGGCCTTTGACGCGCCCGCAGGGGATTTGGCCGGTGACCGCCAGTCCATCAATGTACGCACTACGGCGAATGTGGATACTGTCGAGGCCTTTGAGGCGCTTGAAATCAAACCCTCGGTGCTGGTCGGTGATGTGGCGCAGGTCACGCTCGGCCCCGCCTCGGGCGAGACGGTGCTGCGCGCCAACGGACAACTTGGCCTGGGCATCGGCATTATACGGCAGGCCACGTCGAACACGCTCGAAATATCTACGGCCGTGCGTCAGGCGGTGGATGAGCTGAACGAGACCTTGCCCGAAGATATCACCATCGCCGTGACGTCCGATGACGCGATATTCATCTCCGGCTCGATTGAAGAGGTGATCAAATCGCTTGGCTTTGCCATGGGAATCGTGGTTGCCGTTATCTTCGTGTTTCTGCGCGATGTCCGCGCGACCCTTATTCCAACGATCACGCTGCCGGTGGCGTTGATCGGGACAATTGCCGCGATCTACATTGTCGGATTTTCGGTGAATATTCTGACGTTGCTAGCGCTTGTGCTGGCGACGGGTATGGTGGTCGACGACGCCATCGTCGTGCTTGAGAACATCGTGCGCCAGCGTGCGCAGGGTATGGGGCCCCGTGCGGCGGCGGTGAACGGCACGGCGCAGGTTTTCTTTGCTGTCATCACGACCACGGCGACGCTGGCGGCGGTGTTTATCCCGTTGTCATTTCTGCCCGGTCAGGCAGGCGGATTGTTCCGCGAATTCGGCTTCACCCTTGCGATGGCCGTGCTTTTGTCCTCGGTGGTGGCGCTCAGCCTGTGCCCGATGCTGGCCAGCCGACTGCTCACCGAACCGGCAAAGGAAAAACCGCGCGGCCCAATGGTCTGGCTCGGCAATCGTCTGGTCAGTATCTATGAGTGGACCTTGCGGATAGCGTTGGCTGCACCTTTCGCGGTTGTCGCGGTATCGGTTTTCGTGGGCGTCACCGCGATTTTGCTGGCTGGCGGGATCCGGCAGGAGCTGACCCCGCGTGAGGACCGTGCCGTTGCCTTGCTCAGCGTGACTGCGCCACAGGGCGTATCGCTGGAATATTCCCAATCGAAAATGCGCGAGATCGAGGATCTTGTGACCCCGCTGCAAGAAGCGGGCGAGATAACAAATATATTTGCCATCAGTGGTTTTGGCGCCGACAACCGCGGATTCATGGTCTTTACACTCGCCAGATGGCAGGACCGCGACCGCGCGCAGGACGATATCGTCAGCGAGATCAACGGCAAGCTGCGCGGCGTGATCGGCATCCGTGCCTTCGCGATCCAGCCCAATTCGCTGGGCATCCGTGGTGCGGGCCGGGGCCTTGCCTTCGGCATCACCGGAACCAGTTATGCGCAGCTGGCCGACGTGGGCGAAGCCATGGTGGACCGCCTGCGCGAGATCCCCGAGATGGGTCAGATCCAGCTGGAATACGAGCGCACGCAGCCGCAGCTTTTTGTACAGATCGACCGCGCGCTGGCGGCAGATCTCGGGGTCGATATCACCGGTCTGGGGCAGGCATTGCAGGCTCTGCTTGACGGGCGCACGGTCGGATCGGTTTTCATTGAGGACAATAGTTTCGACGTGCAGATGGTTTCGACGTCGAACCCGATCAACGATCCGCGCGATCTGGAGAACGTGTTTGTGCAGTCGGGCAATGGCCAGATGGTCTCCCTCGCCAGCTTCGTCACGCTCGAAGAACGCGCTGTCGCACCGGAGCTTGACCGGGAAGGGCAGAACCGCTCGGTCGAGCTGACCGCCGGGCTGACTCCCGAGATGTCGCTGGGGGACGCGTTGGAAATTGTGCGCGAAATCGGCGACGAGGTGCTGGCCGCAGAAAACCGCATCGTCCCGCTGGCCGAGGCGGCGACGCTGGACCAGACCAATTCGGGCCTTTTGCTGACCTTCGGCTTTGCGATCCTCGTGGTGTTTCTGGTGCTTTCCGCGCAATTCGAAAGCTTCGTTTCAGCGGTCGTCGTCATGGCGACAGTACCGCTTGGTCTGGCTTGCGCGATCTTTGCGCTGCTGCTGAGCGGGCAAAGCCTGAATGTCTACAGCCAGATCGGACTGGTCATATTGATAGGCATTATGGCCAAAAACGGCATCCTGATCGTCGAATTTGCCAATCAATTACGCGACAAGGGACAAGATGTTCACAGCGCCATTGTGGATGCCTGTGCGATCCGCCTGCGTCCCGTTATGATGACGATGACCTCGACGGTCTTGGGCGGTGTGCCGCTGGTTCTGTCGACGGGTGCGGGCGCCGAAGCGCGCGAGGCGCTGGGCTGGGTGATCGTCGGTGGCCTGGGGCTGGCAACCGTGTTCACGCTCTATTTGACGCCGGTGGCCTATGCCTTGCTCGCAGGCTTTTCTGCACCCAAAGCAGCACAGGAGCAACAGTTGCAAAAAGAGCTGGATGAGGCGCAGGCGCAAGCTGGGTGACACCTTTAGCTAGAGGGATCTAGGAAACATTGGGAAACGGCCTGTCAGATTTAGCGTCTATCCTGCCACGAAGTATCCGCTGCATATGATCATTGTACTCCTGATTATGGAGAGCTGCTCTTTTTTGTCTGCGTACCAGCTAAAACGCTCAGACGACCTGCACATGGGAGTGAATCGCGCTTGGAAAGCCAAGGCAGATCATAATTGGCGTCATCGGCACTCCCGAAAATGTGTTTGTTCAAAGCCGCCCCCACCACCATGCCCTATCTCGACATAACAGCCTTTCGATGATGTCATGATTGCGACGCTGCTCATTTGGAGCGAATTCAGTCCGGTGCTCATAAGATATCCCGATGATCTGCTGGCGCCGCACCTCAGTCGACGTTGCGCGTCAAGAATAAGACTTCGATCAAAATTGCCATCAGACCCGACGTGTCATAGCATTACGTCCACAGACGATCTCTTTGAGAGCTAAGTGCGATAACGCCGACTTGACAGCTTTAATCGTCCATCGGGGCTTCGAATAAAACTTCTGCGTTGGTGGGGCGTATCGTGCTGCGCTTGAAAGAGCCAGACCAGACATGCAGGTTCTGTGGTTCGAACCTTGTGTGTCACGCACCGCCATATTGCGGCCTCCTGTAGTTCTCCGAACTTGGGCCAGCATCGTCTTCAATTTCAGTATATTCATTGATCTGGTTTCGCGGTGTACTGACTTGTATATTTAATATCGTTTCGCTACTACATTTCTATGACAGAGTGTCCTCATATCCCTGAGCAAATTGCCGAGCTGCTCGTGCACGTGGGCCGCGCCGCGCGTGCGCAGGGCGTCCAAGCCGATCTTACAGCGGCGCAATGGGCCTGTCTTCGGTTTTTCGCCCGCGCGAACGCAAGCACCAGGACGCCGTCCGCCTTCGCAGGGTTTCAGGCGACGACACGCGGCACAGCGTCGCAAATCATCAAGAGCCTTGAGGCGCGCGGCCTGATTGCAGGGCACAGATCGCCCGAGGATGGCCGCAGTTTCCGCTTTGATCTGACAGACGCAGGCAATGCTTTAGTGTCGCAAGATCCGCTCGGGGATCTGACATCCCTGTTGGGTGAACTTGACGATCCGACGCGCGCGGCATTTCTGGGTACGCTGTCGCAGATCTGCTCCGCGCTGGCACAGCGTAAGCAAACCCGTGCCTTTGGCACCTGCCTTGATTGCAGTCATTTCACGCCCTCCGGCACCTGCGGCTTTTGCGCCTGCATGGCGCAGCCCCTTGACGCGGGTGACATAAACAAGCTTTGCGGCAAGTATCGCCGCACGCCACTACAAGGACAAAACCATGACACAGCCTGATACCGTTACGCCGCCGCGCATGATCGCCATCAGCAGCGGTAAGGGCGGGGTGGGCAAATCCACCGTCACCGCCAATATCGCCGTAGCACTTGCGCAGGCGGGTGTGCGCGTGGGCGTGGTCGATGCCGACATCTACGGCCCCTCGATCCCCGGCATGTTGGGGATCGCCACCGATGCAAAGCCGCAGATGTCGCCCAATGGCCTGGTGACGCCTGCGCAGGCCCACGGAGTCAAAGTGATCTCGATGGCCATGCTCAGCGACGATAATGCGCCCGCGATCCTGCGCGGGCCGATGGTCACGAAATATCTGCAAATGTTCGTAAAGCAGGTCGATTGGGGCCAGCTTGATGTGCTGCTGCTCGATTTGCCGCCCGGCACGGGGGATATCCAGCTTACACTCGCGCAGGCCTTCCCGCTCTCCGGGGCCGTGGTCGTGAGCACGCCTCAGGATGTGAGCCTCAAGATCGCGCGTCGCGGGTTGCGGATGATGGAGCAGGTCAACGTTCCGATCCTCGGCGTGGTCGAGAACATGAGCGGTTTCACCTGTCCGACCTGCCAGACCGTTACCCATATTTTCCACGATGGCGGCGGTGAGGCGATTGCGGAGGAACTGGGCGTAGCCTTCCTCGGCAAGGTGCCGCTGGATCCTGCGGTGGTCGATTCAGGCGATGAGGGCACGCCGCTGGTCAAGGCCGCACCAGACAGTCCGGCTGCGCAAGCCTACCGCCACATTGCGCAGACCATTATGGATCTGGGACCGGATGCGGTCGGCCTTGCCACGCCCTTCGCCTGGACGCTGGCGGATGGCAGCGGCAAGCCTGAACAGGGCGTGGCCGATGGCAATGGGGGTCGGCTTGTGGCACTCGATCATGACACCGCCGGTCTCACGTTCGGTTGGGGGGACGGTCGCGCGCAGCGCCTGTCGCCGCGTGATCTTCGCATCGCCTGCCGCTGTGCCAAATGCCGCGACGAGGTGACGGGCAAACGCCTGCTCGATCCCGCAACCGTATCGCTGGATATCGCTGTGACGCGGATCTGGAGCGTGGGAAACTACGCGCTAGGTCTTGCCTTCAGCGATGGCCATGACACGGGCATCTATACCTACAAACAGCTGCACGCGATGCAGGGCGCGGAGGTTGAGGATGTCTGACAGCACCGTTAAACGCCGCATCCGCGCGCAAAATTCGGCTAGCGATCCGCATATCATGGGCTTTGTGCTGGACACGATCATCCAGCCGGGTCCGGCGGTCCGCTTTGACGCAGCGGTGGCGGATGCGCCGCTATCGCTGGCATTGTTTGCGGTCGACGGGGTTGCCCATGTCGAAGTCTCCGCCGCTGCGATCTGGGTCCGCAAGCAGGAGGCCGCGCAGTGGGATGCCCTCAAACCAGCCATTGCCGCCGCCATACGGATGGTGCTGGACGGCACCGATACGCCTTTGGGTACGCCCGATGTAATCGATCCCGACACCGCATTGATGCAGGCGGTCGAGGAGTTGCTGGAGCGGCAGATCAATCCATCTGTCGCCGCTCACGGTGGTCATATCGGGGTCGAGAAGGTCGAAGACGGAAAGGTCTACCTGCTGATGTCGGGCGGCTGTCAGGGCTGTGCCGCATCCTCCGCCACGCTGCGTGACGGGGTCGAGCGTATGTTACGCGCGGCCCTGCCAGCGATCCGCGATATCGTCGATGTCACCGACCATTCCGAGGGCGACAATCCGTTCTACGCCCGCGACGGTGGTGCGACCCCGTCCTTCAACCGCCCGGTTCCCCCCGGTGTGATCGCCTGGGAGGGTGAGGAAATCGTAGTTGATCCCGAATACCTTGCGCCGAGATTGGGCCTGACCTCCGACACTTTGCGCGCCGGGATGCGCAGTGGTGACGTGGTCGGAGTGACAGAGACGGGGCAGGGTGCCGACGCGGGTAAGACACGGATCGTGTTGCGCAGTCCGACGCGCGCGTGGGCCGCCGAGGTGTTCACCGATGGCACCGCCCGCGAGATCCCGCCGCCGCGCACCATCGAGGCTGCGGCAGGCAAGCAATCCGAGCTGGCGGCGCAGGTGCGTGCCCATCTGGAAAGCCTGACCGGAGCGGAGGGGAAGGTCACCTACGGCGCTCTGGCGCGCGCGCTGGGGCATTGGGCGCCGGGATCGGTCGGGCGCATTACCCGCGCACTTGAGGTGACAATGCACGAGGATGCGAGCGCAAATCGTCCCTTTATCGCCGCCCGCGCCGTGAGCCGGGGGCCTGAGGCGATATCGGCAAAAGGGTTTTTTGAACTTGCGCGCACGCTCGGCAGGGGGCCAGAGACAGGCGAGACAGATGCCGCATTTCATGCCCGGGAAATCGCAAAGCTGCCTTAGCTGACGCGGTAAAGGCGCGAAATTTTCCTAGGTGTGGTCAAGATACCGGACTGAATACCCAAAGTCTGCGACGCCACCTGGCGCCAACACCAGCGCATTGGGCCGCTGCGCAATCTGCGGCCCGTCGCCCAGATAGGACGCGGTGCCATGCCAAGGCTCGATGCATAAAAAAGGTGCGCCGACAGGCCGCCACAGCGCTAGATCTGGCAGGTTGTCGAATTGAAACTCCAGTGCTGGACCCTCGCGCGGACCGTAGCGCAAGGCATCCGAAGCGTTCGGAAAGACCAGCGCACCATCGTTGAACAGCGCATCCGTGATTTCCAGATCACCGTCGGTAAACGGACCGGGCAGGCACTCGGGGCGCAGCAGCCCCTCGTGCAGGGCAGCGCGCGCAGGGGTGCCGCCAGACGCAAGTGTCACGTGATGCGCGGCCTGCGCCGCACCGGGCAGCGGCCACCGAAACGCTGGATGGAACCCCAGACCAAAAGGCATCGGAGTATCGCCGGTATTGGTGACCTGTGCGTTGACGTGCAGGGTGTTCCCGCTGAGCCGATGCGCGATCCCGAGCGCGAATTTGAACGGATAGACCGCAAGCGTTTCGGCGTTTTGGGTCAGCACATGGCGGCACATCTGATCTGTCCGCTCTTCAAGCGTGAAGAGGATCCGGCGGGCAAATCCGTGCTGGGGCATAGGCGCGCTGCTCTCGCCGGTGGCGATGATATCATCTACGGCGCGGCCTACGATGGGAAACAGCACAGGCGCGCGGCCGGACCAGAAGGCTGGATCGCCCTGCCACAACAGATCGTCACCCGCAGCGGTTCGCAGGTACTGCATTTCGGCACCAAGCGGTGCTACCTCGAGGCTCAGCGTGCCACTGCGCAATCTGCAAGGCTCAGAATCCAAATCAGCGTCCTTTGATGTTGATCGAAAAGCTGCGTTGTGCACCGCGCGGTGGCGCAGGGAAGGGCGCGGCCTTCCGGATCACGCCAAGGGCTACGCTGTCCAGCGATGCAGAGCCGGAGCTGCGCGTGATCGACAACGCCGCCAACCCGCCACTGCCCGAAATCGAAAAGGCAACCACGGCTGTCCCCCGGCTGTTGACCCGCGGTTTTGACACGCGCGAGATCCGGCGCATGACCTCTCCGGGATAGGTACTTGCGGCAGCGCTGCCGGTTTGGCTGTCTTGGCGCGGTGCCCCTTGGGTGCTGGCGTTGGCGGAATTTGCACCCGTCGGGACGCCGTTGGTGTTGGCGCGGGCAGCGTTGCCTTTTGGTGCGGTGCGGGCTGGGGTTTTTTGCTTTGGCGCAGCTAGAGCGGCCAGGACCGGGTCGCGTTGCCGGGGACGGCTGGAGCGGTTCGGCGATGCTTCGGGTGCTGGTGTCGGAACGAGCTTCTCAAGCACTGGAGCAGGGAGAGGGGCAGGGGCAACGGGCTGTGGTGTGATGGTCGCGACGACGACTTCAGCGGCTTGCAGAGCGGGAACGGGTGCGACGGGAGCAAAACTTTGCGGTGCAATCGCGCTGAGCGTGCCAATGGCCATATCCTCAAAACTGCTGCCCATGCGGGCCTGTATCGCGTCTGCGCCGCCCTGCTGTGCGACGACGGGCGCGGGCGCGTGGTTCACTGCCGTGGCCCCGATGACCACGAGTGTCGCCACCACCACGCAAACCACCTTGATCGGAAGCGAGCTTGCGATCATTTCAGCCCCCTTTCGGTCACGACCAGCACCCGCTGCGCTCCGGCAGCGCGCAGATCGCGGGTCAGGGCCACCAGATCGCGCGCAGGCATGGCGCGGTCGGGCACAATGCGCAGGGTGTCGCGGTCTGTCGGATCGAGACTGTAAAAGAAAGTCTCCGCATCGGGCTGGTCCGCGCCGCGATAAACCAGCCTGCCGTCGGGATGGATCACCAGCGCGTCGGGCGGCGCGCGCCCTTCCAGATCGCTGGTCCGCACCAGCGTGAGCGAGCGATCGAGCGGCTGCGCCAGCGTGCCCGCCACCATGAAAAAGACCAGCATCAGAAACACGATGTTGATGAGCGCAATCGTCGGTTCGCGTTGGCTTTTACGGGGGCTGAGTTTGCGCATCGCTAATTCCCCAGCACATTGACGCGCAGCGCAGGCAGGCCGCGCAGGGCTGCCAGCAGATCGGTCAGCCGTTGGGCATCGACATTCGCGCCCAGACTGACCAGCAGAACCGTCCCCTCCGGCGCCTGCCCCGCAGGAGACGCGAAGAGGCCCGCCAGATCGAGTGCATTGCCGTTCAGGCTCAGGCTGTCCACGCCGAGCTGCAAAAACAGCGGCGGCATTTCGGCAGCTGCACCTCCCGCCGAGGCACTCGAAATCTCGATCTCGGCGAATTTGGAGAATGTCGATGTCAGCATGAAAAACAGCAACAGCAGAAAGATGACATCAATCAGCGATGTCATGGCCAGCCTGCGGCGTCTGCTGCGCGCTCTAGCCATCCACAGTCCCCTGCGCGCCAGCCCCCTGAGCGCCAGTCCCCTGCGGCGCAAGGACCGTCAGGATCGCCTTGTCGGCCAACACCCGCTCCGCTTCCATCCGCCCCTCAAGCCAGCTGAGCGCCAGCGCGGTTGGCATCGCGACCACAAGGCCCACGGCCGTCGTCAAAAGCGCCACCCAGATGCCACCGGCCAAAACCGAAGGATCGACCTGCGCGCCCGCATCCTGCAACGCTTGAAATGCTTCGATCATGCCCAGCACCGTGCCGAACAGCCCCAGCAGCGGCGCCAACTGCGCCACGGAATCGAGCATGCGGAAGCCGCGTTCAAGCTTTGCAAAAAGCAGCTCTGCCTCGGCCTGCAACCGCATGGTGGCGTTGGCGGGGCTATCCATCGCCATTGCGATTACCGGCGCGAGATAGCTGGTGGAGCGCCCGAGCGCCTCTCGCGCGCCGCTGCGATCACCCATGTCCCACGCGACGATCGCTTGCGACAGTGCGCTGTGCCGTCCGACGCCCGCCACCATGAACTGCCACAGCTTATACAGCACAACCGCCAGCGTCAGCACGGCCACGACCATCAGGATCACGACGACGGGCCCGCCCGTGTCGGCAATCTGGCGCAGCGGAGCGAGCAAAGCCTCCATCACCCGATCACGTCGATGTCGGTGCGGGTCGAGAGCGTCAGCCCTTTGGCGCAGGCATCGAGCGGCAGGTCCGCGCCCGTGCAGGTGCTGGTGCCATTGATCAACACACGGCCCAGATCCTCGCAAACGACCTGTGGCACAACGAATTGCCGCACCCTTGGCAGGGCGGGCGGGAGCGCACCCATATCGAACAGCGTGATGACGTTGACCTGCCCTGCACGGTCGAACAGCACAGTCTCGTAAATCGCCTGCTCCACTGCCTGCGCGTAGCCATTGGTGATCAGAAACGTCAGCTTGCAAGACCCCTCGACCGTCTCGGCTGTATTTAGCTCCAGTGAAATCCGCCCGGCGGCATCCGTCTCGTCGGCAGAGGCAGCGCTGGCGGTAAACAGGGCGGCGATGATAGCCAAAGCTGTGTAATTCATGGTCTGTCCAATCAGATAAACCCGAGACATCGGAAGGGGGCAGGGCAACAGCACCCGCGCCGCGCAATATGGGGGGGATAGCAAATCTGCGCAAACAGGAAAGCCCCGGATCATCCCTTATCTACAATGCAGGCAGAAAACCGCAATCTGTCGCGGGGGACGCAGGCCCTGTTGTCGTCGCCATACCTTCAAGGCCTCGATCGACATCGCTGCCCGTCCGAATCCCCTTCCAACGACTCAGAGTTTGTATTAGGCGTAAAGATGCTTTGGTCCGGCTGGTTCGCCAACTGGATAATAGGGAACGTGGTGAGAGCGCTGTGAAACGCGCCCAAATCCACGACTGCCCCCGCAACTGTGAGCGGCGAGCGATGTCGGTATATACCACTGATGCAGGTTTGCATTGGGAAGGTCCGGCCCCGCTTTGACCCGCAAGTCAGGAGACCTGCCAAAGTGTTCACCCTGTCCGGGCGCGTGGGGCGTCGGGGCTGCGGATCTTCCGCTTGTGGTGTTTTCACCGTCTGCGGGGGGATAATCCCTCTCATGGCATTTGCACGTCCGGCGGCCCGCCAAACCGGGTCGCAACTGGGGATACCTATGATACGATCAACTCTTCTGGCTTCCGTAGCCTTTACACCCGTTTTCCTGACACCCGCGCTGGCCCAGCAAACATTCGATCTGGGCACGATCGCGCTGTCATCCAGCCTGTCGCCCGTCGAATTGGGGCGCACCGGCGCCACTGTCGAGGTGTTGGAGGGCGATCAGACAGCGACGACTGACGGTGCTGTGATCGCCCGTCTGAACAGGCTTTCCGGCGTGAACTCTACTTCAACTGGCGGACTGGGGAGCAGTTCGGGTATCCAGATCCGTGGCCTGCCGTCTCAATATGTCGGTGTCCGGATTAACGGCATCGATGTCAGTGATCCGTCGGGAACGCAGACGCAGTTCGATTTCGGTGGCCTAACCGGGGCGGGGATCGAGCGGATCGAAGTGCTCAAAGGTTCGCAGTCCGCACTCTACGGCTCGGAGGCGATTGCCGGTGTGATTAATATGACCACTTTCACGCCGCAGGAGCTTGGCTTTTCCGGCACAGCGCAGATGGAAGGTGGCACCTATGATACCTATTCGGGCGCGTTCAGTATCGGTCAGCGTTCCGAGCGGGGGTACGTCGCGCTGTCCTATGGCCGCATCGAGACAGGGGGGTTTTCGTCCCAAAGCTTTAACGACGAGGATGACGCATTCCAGCAGACCACAATTGACGCCACTGCGGAATATGACGCGACCGATACACTCACTTTCGGCGCGGCGCTGCGCTACCGCGATGGCGAGGTCGAGATCGACCGCAGTGCGTTCTCAGATGACGCTACGGGCGAGAACTTCTTTACCGAAAAAGGCGCAAGGGTCTTTGCGAACCTGCAAACCGCCGCTGTGGCCCACACCTTTAGCTACAGCTACTTTCAGATCAACCGCGAAGATCCGACCGGCTTCACCCGCCTGTTCAAAGGCGAGCGTCAAAGCTTGAGCTACGAGGCCAGCGCCGAGATGGGCGCGCGTACCGTGCTCAATTTTGGTGCCGACTGGACCGAGGAGTCATTCCGTATCGACGCCGAGGCGGGGGACGAGGAGAACACGGCGCTCAACGCCGAACTGCTCTATGCGGCGAGCGACCGGATCGATCTGTCGGCGGCGTTGCGGTATGATGACAATTCGACGTTCGGCGGCAAAGCGACGGGCCGCGTGGCGGCAGTCTGGCGCCCGGTGACGGATCTGGCGTTTCGCGGTGTGATCGGCACCGGCTACCGCGCGCCCTCGCTCTATGAGCGGTTCAGCCAGTACGGCGATGCGAGTCTGGAGCCCGAAGACAGCATCAGCTTTGAGCTGGGGGTCGAGAAAACCTACGGCGATTTGGGCTTTGCCAAGGCCACGCTGTTTTATACCGAAGTGGACAATCTGATCCGGTTCGACGGCGGGTCGATCGTCTGCGGTGATCCGTTCGGCTGCTACAACCAGGTGCCTGGCACGACTGTATCGCAGGGGATCGAGCTGTCGGGCGAGTATGCGCTGCGCGAAGGCTCCAGGCTGTTTGGCGCCTATACCTATACCGATGCCAAAACCGAAGGCACCCGCCTGACACGCACCCCGCGCCATGATCTGGTGTTGGGTCTGTCCAATGACTTCACCGACCGGTTCAGCGGCTATGTCGATCTGCGTTATGTGGCCGATGTCGTCGCCAGCGCCTTTGCGCCTGCGGACAACAAGGTGGGGGATTACACGCTGGTGGGGGCAGGCCTGTCCTACTACATGACCGATACGGCGCAGGCCTACGTGCGGGTCGAAAACCTGTTTGACGAGGATTACGAGACTGCGGGCGGTTTCAATCAGCCCGGTCGCGGGATTTACCTGGGTGTCCGTGCCGCGTTTTAGGCGCATAAGACGCGGCGTTGCGGCGGCCTGTCTGGCCGTCGCAACAGCCGGTGTCGCGCAGGCGGACATGCCTGCGCGCGCAGTTTCGATCAATCTTTGCACCGACCAGTTGGCGATGCTGCTGGCCGCCCCCGGTCAGCTTGCCTCGGTGAGCCGCATCTCCCTTGATCCCCACGTCTCGCCGATGGCGGAGGAAGCGGCGCGGTATCATAATAACGCGGGCCGCGCCGAAGAGGTGCACGCCCTGCGCCCCGACGTGGTACTTGCGGGCACGTATTCCTCGCGCGAAACGGTAGCGCTGCTGCGCCGGCTCGGTATCGAGGTGGTGCAGTTCGACATCGTAGATTCGCTCGATGACGTTTCCGCGCAAATCGCGCAAATGGGGGCCGCACTGGGCCGAGAGGCGCGCGCGGCGCAGGTGATTGCCGAGTTCGAGGCAGGCCTTGCCGACCTTCGCGCTGATCTGAATGCTCTGCACGGGGAGCACCCGCGTGCGGCCCTCTACTACGCGAATGGCTACACTTCCGGCGATGCCTCGTTGGCCGGCGAAATACTTGCAACGGCCGGTTTGCACAATGCTCCGGCAGAGGCGGGATATGACTGGGGTATTCTACCGCTGGAAATGCTGGCAATGATCGACCCCGATGTGATGATCACCGCACGGCGATATCCCGGCGGCAGCCGCGCGGAGGAAATCTTGGACCATCCCGTCGTCGGAGCGATGCGCGGTCAGACCGGGCGGGGGGCACTCACCGATCACGACTGGGTCTGCGGCACGCCGTTCGTGCTGCGTGCCATCGGCGACATGGTGGCAGCGCGCCGCGCGCTGGGGTCGGACGGGTGACGCGCCTGACGGCGGTTTTGGGCGCTGGAGTGGCACTGCTGTTCGCCGCGTCGCTGCTCACCGGTCCGGCAGAAATCGGCGTGGGGGACAGCCTGAGCGCATTGCTGTTGGGCGGTGATACCCCCGCAGCCATGGTCATGCGCGAAATCCGCCTGCCGCGCGCGCTGCTGGCGCTGATGATCGGGGGCAGCCTTGGCCTCGCCGGTGCCGCGATGCAAGGCTACTTGCGCAATTCACTGGCCGATCCTGGGCTGATCGGCGTGTCCGGCTCTGCCGCTTTGGGCGCTGTGCTGTCGATACAGACGGGAGTCGCGGGCGCGGTGGCATTTTCGCTGCCTGCCTTCGCGCTGGGGGGCGCGCTGATCGGCGTTTTCGCCGTTCTGGCGCTGGCGGGTCCGCGCGGCACCTCGCTGACGCTGATCCTTGCGGGGATCGCGATTTCCGCGCTCGCGGGCGCGCTCACCTCGCTGGTGCTCAACCTCTCGCCCAACCCATTCGCGGCAAACGAGATCGTTTTCTGGATGATGGGCTCGCTCGCCGACCGCTCGATGGTGCACGTGGGCATCGCCATCCCTTTCATTGCAATAGGGGCCTTCATGCTCGCCCGTCTGGCGCGCGGGCTGGACGCGCTGACACTGGGCGAGGATGCGGCGGCGGCAATGGGGATCAGCTTGCGCAGCCTGCGGCTCACGCTGGTGTTCGGCACGGCGGCGGTCGTCGGCGCCTCAACCGCCGTCGCGGGGGCCATCGGATTTGTGGGCCTCGTGGTGCCGCACATCCTGCGCCCGTTTGTCGGCGCGCGGCCCGGTGCGCTGCTCTGGGCCTCGGCGCTGGGCGGCGCGATCATGCTGCTGGCGGCGGATATCGCCGTGCGCCTGATCCTGCCAGAGCGTGATCTGAAGCTGGGTGTGCTCACGGCAATCGTCGGCGCACCGCTGTTCTTGCATTTGATCTACCGCACGCGGCGGGAGGGTCTGTGAGTTTGCTCGGCGTACAGGATTTGAGTGTTTCACTGCGCGGGCGCAAGGTGCTGGAGGCGATCAGCTTTGACGTGGCGCGCGGTGAGATGATCGGCCTGATCGGCCCGAACGGGGCTGGCAAGACCACGCTCATGCGCGCCATTCTGGGATTGATTCCGTCTCAGGGCGGCTCATCCCTAGCCGACATTCCGCCCGCCTCGCGCGGCAAACATGCCGCATGGATGCCGCAAGCGCGCGAGATTGCGTGGCCTGTGGACGTGCGCACGCTTGTTGCGCTGGGCCGGATCCCGCACGCAGATGCCCGGATTTCCGCTCAGGATCGGGCGGCGGTGGACCGTGCATTGACGCATATGGGGCTGGATGCATTTGCCGACCGTACCGCGACGCGCCTGTCGGGCGGGGAGCAGGCACGTGTGCTCATCGCCCGCGCGCTGGCGCAGGAAACGCCGCTGCTGATGGCGGACGAACCTGTGGCGGGGCTTGATCCGCGCCACCAGATCTCGACGATGACCTGCTTTGCCGGGCTTGCGCGGGGCGGTGCGTCGGTGATCGTTTCGCTGCATGATCTGGGGCTGGCCGCGCGTCACTGCACCCGTTTGTTGGTGCTCGACGACGGTGCCTTGGTCGCTGATGGCGCGCCGCAGGCCGTGTTGACGCCACAGCTGTTGCGCGATGTGTTCGGCATCACCGCCTGGACTGGCGTGACCGAGGACGGGTTCGTGCTGCAACCGCTGGCTGCCCTGTGACGGGCTACGTCACGCTGGAGCGGCCTTGGATCACGTTTGATCTGGGGGCGCCGATGCAGGTGTTGAGCTGGGCCATCAACAGGCCCGGTTTCGTGACCGCCGACCGGATTGTGTGGCGCGAGGTGCGTAATGCCGATCTGACCTGCGATATGGATGTACACGGCTGGCTGAAGCGCACGCTGGAGGATCGCGGCGACAGCGAGGCGGTATGCTTTTTGACCTCACGCGATGTGCGGTTTTATACGCAAGCCAGCGCCGGCGCCGCCGATGTAGCAGCGCACTGCGTCGCCACCGTGGGTCTGTCGAACGCCGAGCGTGTCGGACACCGCGTCGACCGGAGCACTACCGATTGGGGCACGATCAACATCGCGGTCTCCGTGCAAAGCAGCCTGAGCCAGACGGGCCTGATCGAGGCGCTGAGCATCGCAGCGCAGGCGCGCACGGCGGCGATCATGGAGATTGGGATGGACCTGCCCGTTGGCATTGCGACAGGCACGGGAACAGACTGTATCGCCGTGGCGGCACCGGCGGGGGACACAGATTACGCGGGCTTGCATACGCAAATTGGCGAGGTGATCGGTGCCGCCGTCTACCGCGCCACCCTGCAAGGTGCGCAGGATTGGATGCGGGACGTCGCGCGGCAATAATGGGCGAACCGCTTGCCAATGCCTGCTGGTCTTGCCAATCTCAGTTGAACTACACACAGGACCAGCCCATGCGCCCACTTGATATCGACCCGACCCATTGTCTGATCGCAGGCCAGTGGGGGCGGTGTGACAGCGGCGAGACACTGCCGCTGGTAAATCCCTCGGACGGCAGCACCCTGTGCGAGATCGCGCGCGGTGGCGCATCGGACATCGACCGCGCAGTGGCAGCGGCGCGGGCGGCATATCTGGGGCCATGGGGGCGGGCCACCGCGGTAGAGCGCGGGCGCGTGTTGCAACGGCTCGGCGCGCTGGTGCTGGAGAACATCGACGCACTGGCCGAGCTGGAAGCGCTCGACGTGGGCAAACCGCTGACGCAGGCACGCGCCGATGTGGTGGCCCTTGCGCGGTATATGGAGTTCTACGCCGGTGCGGTGGACAAGCTGCATGGCCAGACGATCCCCTTTCTCGATGGCTATACTGTCTACACCCTGCGCGAGCCGCATGGCGTCACGGGCCATATCGTGCCCTGGAATTACCCGATGCAGATCATTGGCCGTTCCGTAGGTGCGGCGCTGGCCACGGGCAATGCCACCGTGCTTAAACCGGCGGAGGAGGCCTGCCTCACCGCACTCGCCTTTGGCGAGCTGACGCGGCGTGCGGGGCTGCCCGATGGTGCGCTCAATATCGTGCCGGGGCTGGGCGCGGAGGCGGGGGCAGCGCTGACGGCGCATGCAGACGTAAACCACATCTCGTTCACTGGCTCTGTCGGCACAGGTCGCATGGTCCAACAGGCGGCGGCGCAGCATGTTGTGCCCGTCACACTTGAACTGGGCGGCAAGTCACCGCAGTTGGTGTTCAACGACGCCGACATCGACGCAGCGCTGCCCTATCTTGTGAATGCAGGCATCCAGAACGCGGGGCAGACCTGTTCGGCGTCCTCGCGTATATTGGTGCAGCGCGGGGTTTATGATGAGGTCGTGAGCAAAATGGCGCAGCGCTACGCCGCCCTGCGTGCGGGGCCTGCGATGGCAGATCTGGCGGTTGGCCCGCTCGTCTCGATGAGGCAAAAGCAGATCGTGGAAGGGTTTTTGGCCAAAGGTACCGATGTCAATATGATCGCGCGCGGTGAGGTTGTGGGCGATGCGCCTGAGGGGGGTGCCTATGTGGCGCCTGCGCTTTTCGAAGGGGTGCCGCCGGATCACACGCTAGCGCAGGACGAGATATTCGGCCCTGTGCAGGTTATGATCCCGTTTGACGACGACGCGCAGGCGCTCGAAATCGCCAATGGCACGGCTTACGGACTTGTCGCCTCCGTCTGGTCGCAAAATGGCGCGCGCCAGATGCGTTTGGCAAAATCCCTGCGCGCGGGGCAAGTGTTTTTGAACAATTATGGTGCCGCAGGCGGGGTCGAGCTGCCCTTTGGCGGGTCGGGTCTGTCGGGGCATGGCCGCGAAAAGGGGTTCGAGGCGCTGTACGGCTTTACCACGCTCAAGACCGTGGCGGCGTTTCACGGTTGAATTTAGGGGAGAGATAAGATGCGGCTTGAGGGGAAGACAGCGATTGTGACGGGAGGCGCCTCCGGCTTTGGTGCGGGCATCGTGCGCAAATTTGTGGCCGAGGGGGCGCAGGTGATGATCGCCGACCTCAATGCCGAGATGGCCGAAGATCTGCGGCAGGAGATGGGCGCCCACGCCATCGTGGCGGTGGCTAACGTCGCGGATGGGGCCAGCGTCGAGGCGATGACCATGCAGGCTATTGCCAAGTGGGGTCATATCGACATTCTGGTCAACAACGCCGGTGTCACCCATCTGCCCGCGCCGATGGAGACGGTGAGCGAGGAGGATTTTGACCGTGTGTTTTTGGTTAACTGCAAATCCGTGTATCTGACCGCGCGCTATATCGTGCCGCTGATGAAAGCGCGCAAGGCGGGTAACATCCTCAACATCGCCTCGACGGCAGGTGTCTCGCCACGGCCAAATCTCAACTGGTACAATGCGTCCAAAGGTTGGATGAACAACGCGACCAAAGGCATGGCGGTCGAGTTGGCCTCCGCAGGTGTGCGTGTCAACGCGCTCAACCCCGTCGCGGGCGAGACGCCGCTGCTTAAATCGTTCATGGGACAGGACACGCCCGAGATGCGTGCCAAGTTCATTTCTACAATACCGCTGGGCCGTTTCTCGACGCCGGAAGACATGGGCAACGCGGTCTGTTTCCTGTGCTCGGACGAGGCGTCGATGATCACGGGCGTCTGTATGGAAGTCGACGGCGGGCGCTGTATCTGAGCGAAAACCTAAAGAAATTTTCCGGCGAATACTGGTATCGGTTCGCACCTTTCCTAAATACCGCCTAGAGTATCTGAAATCCTTCGTCATGATTCCATATCGGGGCGAGCCGACAGGCCCAGCAGGGAAACATCTGCGGGCCCCAACAGTATGGAGCCTATGTGTCCCTTCTATTGATTGTTGCCTTGCCGTTTCTGGGTGCATTGCTGCCCGGATTGATGAACCAAGCCGGACGTGCCGCATGTGCGGGTGTGACTTTTACCGTGACGCTGGCGGCTTTTGTCGGGTTGCTGACAAACCTGCCTGCGGTGATGGCGGGCGATATGGTCACCTTCCGCTTCGACTGGATCCCCAGCCTCGGACTTAACTTCACGCTGATGCTCGACGCGCTGGGTTTTTTCTTTGCCACGCTGATCCTCGGGATCGGGATGCTTATCATTGCCTACGCGCGGTTCTACCTCGCGCGTGAGGACAACATGGGCGAGTTCTTTACCTATCTGCTGCTGTTTCAGGGCGCGATGGTGGGGATCGTCATGTCCGACAACATCCTGCTTTTGCTGGTGTTCTGGGAGCTGACGTCGCTCTCGTCTTTCCTGCTCATCGGGTATTGGAAACATCTGCCCGAGGGCCGTCAGGGTGCACGCATGGCGCTTACCGTCACGGGCATGGGCGGTCTGGCGATGATCGGGGGGATGATGATCCTCGGTCAGATCGCAGGCAGCTACGACCTGAGCGTGATCCTGCAAAACCGTGATATCATTCAGGAAAGCCCGCTGTATCTGCCGGCTCTTATCCTGATCTTGTTGGGTTGTTTCACCAAATCCGCGCAGTTCCCGTTCCACTTCTGGCTGCCGCACGCCATGGCGGCGCCTACGCCGGTCTCGGCCTATCTGCACTCCGCCACGATGGTGAAGGCGGGGATTTTCCTGATGGCGCGCATGTGGCCGGTGCTGTCGGGCACGCCCGAATGGTTCTGGCTGGTGACAGGTGCGGGGCTGATTACGATGGTGCTGGGCGCGGTGATCGCCCTGTTCAAGCATGACCTGAAGGCGCTGCTGGCCTTCTCGACTGTCAGCCATCTTGGACTGATCACCATGCTGTTGGGGACAGGCACGGCCTTTGGCGCGATGGCGGCGGTGTTTCACATCCTCAACCATGCGACGTTCAAGGCGGCGCTGTTTATGTCCGCCGGGATCATCGACCACGAGACGCACACCCGTGACATCCGGCGCCTCGGTGGCCTGCGCCACCTGATGCCGATCACTTTCGTCATTGCCACACTGGCGGCGCTGTCGATGGCGGGTATTCCTCTGCTCAACGGGTTCCTCAGCAAGGAAATGATGCTGGAGGAAGCCTACCGGACCGAGCTGTTCGGTCCGTGGTGGATGGTACCTGCACTCGCGGTGTTCGGCTCGTTGTTCTCGGCGGCCTACTGCTTCCGTCTGATCGGACATACCTTTTTGGGCCCCAAGCGCGACGATTACCCGGCCAAGCCGCATGATCCGCCCGCGGGCCTGTGGCTGCCGCCTGCGTTGCTGGTGGTGCTGGTCGTGGTCATTGGCGTGGCGCCGTTTCTGGCGGAGCCTGCGGTCAAGGGGATCACCTCTGCTGTTCTGGGTGGGGTGGTCGACGTGCCGACCGCTTATTTCAAGATCTGGCACGGTCTGGTGCCCGCGCTCTATATGTCCATCGTGGCGGTTGTGGGCGGTCTGATCGTGCTGGCGCTATTCAACCCGCTGCTGCGCCTGTGGGACGCGACCCCGCGCCCCGAGGCCAAAACGATATTCGAAGGTTTGGTCGAAGGCATCGTGGGACTGGCCAAGGGCCTGACCCTGCCGCTCCACAACGGCGCCTTCTCGCGATATGGCGCGGTGATGGCGGTGACGGTGATCATCGCCGGATACTATGCTTGGGCCACAGGCACGGTGGGTGCGCAAACGCGGGTCCTGCAACCGGCGGGCGGGATCGAGATTGCGGGCTCGCTCATGCTGGTGGCGGCGACGCTGGGGATGGTGTTCCTGCACCGCAACCGTTTGCTGTCGCTGATCCTGATCGGGATTGTCGGGCTTATGGTCTCGGTGGGCTTCGTGTTCTTCTCCGCACCGGATCTGGCGATGACCCAGATCACGGTTGAAGTGGTGACGACGATCCTGCTGCTGCTGGCGCTCAACTTCCTGCCGAACGAGACACCGATTGAGAGCACGGTGCTGCGCCGCATGCGCGACGGGGCGGTTGCGGTGGCGGGCGGGGTTGCGACAATGGCGCTCAGCTATCATTACCTGCTGCGCGATGCGATCACCTCGCCGATCTCCGAATTCCACCTCGCCAACAGCTATAAGGGCGGCGGCGGGACAAACGTGGTCAACGTCATCTTGGTGGATTTCCGGGGCTTTGACACCTTCGGCGAAATCATCGTGCTGGGGATTGCCGCCGTGCTGATCTATGCGCTGACCGAGACACTGCTGAACGGCCCCGTGCGCGCGCGCCTGCTCAACCGGACGCCGGACAAGCCATTGGCGGGTGATATGCACCCAACGATGATGGTGGTCATGACCCGCGTGCTGATGCCGGTTGTGATGATGGTCGGTTTCTACATCTTCCTGCGCGGCCACAACGAGCCGGGCGGCGGGTTCATTTCAGGTCTGGTCGTCTCCATCGGTCTGGTGATGCAATATATGGCCAGCGGCTATAGCTGGACCACCCAGCGCCAGCGCTATCCGCATCACGGGGTCATCGGTGCGGGCGTTCTGATTGCGGGCCTCACGGGCATCGGATCGTGGTTTGTGGGCAAACCGTTCCTGACGACCGATTTCACCTATGTGCGCATCCCGCCGTTCAACGAATTCGAGCTCGCGACCGCCGTGCTGTTCGATCTCGGTGTTTTCCTCGCCGTTGTGGGGGCGGTGATGCTGTCGCTTGACGGGTTCAGCCGCCTCGCGCGCCGCGCTCACGTCGAGGACAGCGAGCACGCGATGGACATCAACCCCGCGCGCGAAGATCAGGAAACGCCGAAAGGGCAGGGAGCATAGCATGGAATTTCTAGTCGCCTCCGCCATTGGCATTCTGACCGCCGGTGGCCTGTACATGATGCTGCGTATGCGGACCTTTCCGGTGATCCTGGGCATCTCTTTGCTGACCTATGCCGTGAACGTGTTTCTGTTTGCCTCGGGCCGCCTGACCACCGGCGCACCGCCGATCCTGACGGACGCGACGGTCTATGCCGATCCGCTGCCACAGGCGCTGGTGCTGACGGCGATCGTGATTTCCTTCGGCATGACGGCTGTCGTGGTGATGATCGCACTGGGCGCATACCTCGGGACAGACGACGATCATATCGATGACGCTGACGTTCCCAAGGAGGATGCGACATGATCCATTGGCTTGTTATGCCGGTGGTCCTGCCGGCAATCCTCGCGCCTTTCATCATTCTGGCCGCGCGCTACCACATCGGGATCCAGCGGGTCTTCTCGGTGGTCGGTGTCTTGGCGATGATGGCCGTGGCTCTCGGCCTCGCCATCGAGACGTCGGATGGTACCGTGATGCTCTACCAGCTTGGCGATTGGGCCGCACCTTTCGGCATCGTGCTGGTGGGTGACCGTCTCAGCACCATGATGGTGCTGCTGATGTCGGTTCTGGCGCTGTTTGTGTTGCTCTATTCCATCGGCTCACGCTGGGACGAGCGGGGCAGGCATTTCCATGTGCTGTTCCAGTTCCAGTTGATGGGGATAGCGGGCGCGTTTCTCACGGGTGACTTGTTCAACCTGTTTGTGTTCTTCGAGGTGCTGCTGATCGCCTCCTACGGGTTGATGATCCATGCGGGCGGCAATGCGCGGCTGCGGGCCGGTGTGCAATATGTGCTGTTCAACCTGCTCGGCTCCACGCTGTTTCTGTTTGCACTGGGTGCCATCTATGCGGAGACGGGCACGCTCAACATGGCGGATCTGGCGCAGCGGGTACAGCTGATCGGTGCGGAAGAGACCGTAGGCATTCGTGTGGCTGCGGTTCTGCTGATCCTAGTTTTCGCGATCAAGGCAGCGGTGGTGCCGCTGCACTTCTGGCTGCCCAGCTCATACGCCGAGGCACCCGCGCCCGTGGCAGCCCTGTTCGCGATCATGACCAAGGTTGGCGCCTACGCGATCATCCGCGTCTACACGATGATCTTTCCGGTCGATCTCGAAGTCACCTCCGGCCTGCACGGGACTTGGCTGCTGCCTGTGGCGCTGTTGTCGCTGGCTGTGGGGGCAGTGGGCGTGTTGGCCGCGAAAAAACTCGACCGTCTGGTGGCATTCGCCGTGATCAGTTCGATGGGTATGGTGATGGTCGCGGTGGCGCTGTTCACACCCGAAAGCATCGCCTCCGCGCTCTACTACATGGTCCATTCCACGCTGGCGGCGGGGGCATTGTTCCTGATCGTCGATCTGGTCCGGCAAAGCCGCGGGCATCTGGAATTGCGCATCGACGCGCCGGTCGCGGGTGCCGCGTTGGTTGCGGCGCTGTTCATGGTCGCGGCCATCGCGATGACCGGCTTGCCGCCGCTGTCGGGCTTTGTGGGCAAGCTCATGGTGCTGAACGCAGCCTTCGACACTGAGTTCAACGCTGGCCCCGATGTCTGGGTCTGGGCGACCGTTCTGATCGCCAGCCTGATCAGCGTCGTCGGGTTCGCACGGGCGGGATCGATCCTGTTCTGGAAAGCGCAATCGGATGCCGCACCGGTCCCTGAGACGGAGCGGGAGGTGCCATCGGCGCTGTCCTTTGCCGCTGTCGGTGGATTGCTGACGCTGCTGATCGCCCATACCGTCTTTGCCGGCCGCATGTATGACTACACGACTGCCACCGCCGCACAGCTTTTCGCGCCCGATAGGTACATCACGACCGTTCTGGAAACGCCGGGTAAGCTGAGCGATCCGTCGGTCGGCGGATATGAAGAGGAGGAATGAGATGACGCGCTTTTTTCAATGGCTCTTTCCCCATCCGCTGCTGACTGTCCTGCTGGCGGTCGTTTGGATCATTTTGCAAAATGGGTTTTCGGCGGGCATGGCGGTGTTCGGCCTGATCCTGGGCACGATCATCGCGCGCATCACGGCCGCGTTCTGGCCCGAGCGGCCGGGCGGATTTCGTCTTGGAAAGATGATTTCCTACACGCTGCTGGTGCTCTGGGACATTATGGTCGCCAACGTTGAAGTGGCCTGGATCGTGCTGACCGTGTCGAACGACAAGCTGAAACCGGCATGGATCATCGTGCCGCTTGATCTGCGCACGCCAGAGGCGATTACGCTGCTGGCGGGCACCGTCACTCTGACCCCCGGTACGGTTTCGTCCGATCTGTCGCAAAGTGGTCATTACCTGTTGGTTCATGTTCTGCACACGGAAGATCCCGACGCCGAACGGGATTTGATCAAAAACAGATACGAAGCGCGCCTGAAGGAGATATTTGCATGACACTCGCAACTGAAATTATGCATTACGCCATCATTTTCGCCTTCGTCATCGTGGGTCTGTGTCAGATCATGTCGATGGTGCGCCTTGTGATAGGCCCCAGCACCGGCGACCGGATTGTCGCGCTCGATACCATGGTGATCAATGCGATCGGCCTCATCGTGCTGATGGGCCTGTCGCAGGGCACGCGGGTCTATTATGAGGTATCGCTGATTATCGCCATGCTTGGCTTCGTGTCGACCGTGGCGTACGGGCGGTTTGTATTGCGGGGGGACATCATCGAATGACCTATGAGATTGTTGCTATATACGCAGTGGTATTCTGTTTGGTGGTGGGCGCCATCTTCACGCTGGTGGGGGCGATCGGCTTGCTCAAATTCAACGACAGCATGACCCGCCTGCACGCGCCCACGAAAGTGGGTACCGTCGGTGTCGGCGCGCTGCTGCTCGCCTCCGTGATTTATAACGGCGTGTTCAATGAAGGCGCTGTTCAGGAGCTGTTGATCATGGCGTTCCTGTTTGTCACAGCGCCGATCTCGGCGAACTTCATTGCCAAAGTGAACATCCACATGCGCTCTTGCGAAAAACTCCCCGAGTTGCCCGGCGACGAGCATTGGGCCACGCTGGACGTGTCGGACGAGGATCAGGATTTGACGAAGGATCTGATGAACAGACCGTGAGGGTGCCAGGCCGGACCGAAGACGCATCGCCGTTGTCCTGAACAGGAGTGTGCGGCAGTTCTAGGATTGGCGCATTGAACCGCGCGTCAGAACACTAAGGCGCCGCGCTGTCAGCGCAATTCTCGGTGTGGGTGCCTGCCCGCTGACCTTGACATTGCCACCTCTGATAGGTTGTTTGAGCCAAATATTTTCAGGAGAGACCCCGATGATGAAAACCCGCGCCGCCGTTGCAGTCGAGGCTGGAAAACCGCTTGAAATCATGGAGGTCAATCTGGAAGGTCCCAAACGCGGCGAGGTTCTGGTCGAGATCAAGGCCACCGGCCTGTGCCACACCGACGAGTTCACCCGCTCGGGCGACGACCCCGAGGGGATATTCCCCTGCATTCTGGGCCATGAGGGCGCGGGCATCGTGATGGAAGTGGGCGAAGGCGTGACCACGCTGGAAGTCGGCGATCACGTGATTCCCCTCTACACGCCTGAGTGCCGCGAATGCGAGTATTGCGTGTCGGGCAAAACCAACCTGTGTCAGGCGATCCGTGTGACGCAAGGGCGCGGCCAGCTGCCCGACGGCACCACGCGGTTCTCCATGCTCGATGGCACGCCGATCCATCACTATATGGGTTGCTCCACCTTCGCCAATCATACCGTCGTGCCGGAGATCGCGCTGGCCAAGGTGCGCAAGGACGCGCCGTTTGATAAAATCTGCTACATCGGATGTGGCGTCACCACCGGCATCGGTGCGGTGATCAACACCGCCAAAGTCGAGATCGGCGCCCGCTGTGTGGTCTTTGGTCTGGGCGGGATCGGTCTCAATGTCATTCAGGGGCTGCGCCTTGCGGGCGCGGACCAGATCGTCGGCGTCGATCTCAACGACGACAAGAAAGAGGTCGCAACCTATTTCGGCATGACCGATTTCGTGAACCCCAATGACGTCGAGGGCGATTTGGTCGAGCATCTGGTCGCGCTGACCAAAGGCGGTGCGGATTACACCTTTGATGCCACCGGCAACACCAAAGTCATGCGTCAGGCGCTGGAGGCCGCGCATAAGGGATGGGGAGAAAGCATCATAATCGGCGTGGCACCCGCCGGCGCCGAAATTTCGACCCGTCCTTTCCAGCTGGTCACGGGCCGCGTCTGGCGCGGAACTGCGTTTGGCGGGGCCAAGGGACGGACGGACGTGCCGAAAATCGTCGATTGGTACATGAGCGGCAAGATCGAGATCGACCCGATGATCACCCACAAACTGACGCTGGACCAGATCAACGAGGGGTTTGATCTGATGCATCAGGGCAAATCCATCCGCGCGGTCGTCGAGTTTTAAGGGCGGCTAAACTCAAGCCCCCAAATGCGCGCTGTCCATAAGGTCAGCGCGCATTTTTCGTTTCATTGAGGCTTGTCGTTAAGTCACCCTGTTGTGGGCTGCGGCAGATCTGCTAGCCTGTGCGCGACCACCAACCTGCGGAGTTTCCATGTCTAAGACAGCCCTCGTGACCGGCGCCTCCTCGGGGATTGGCGCCGAATTTGCCCGCTATCACGCCCGAAAGGGTGGGGATCTGGTGCTGACGGCGCGTTCCGAAGACAAGCTCAAGACGCTCGCCGCCGAAATTGAAGCAGCCCACGGCGTCAAGGCCCATGTGGTGGCAGTCGATCTGGGCACGCCGGAGGGTCCCGCTGAATTGATCCGCCGGATTGCAGAATTAGATCTTCAGATCGATATTCTGATCAACAATGCAGGCTTTGGCGGGCAGGGTCGGCACATTGACCGGGCCGCAGCGGACGAGCTTGGGATGATAGACCTCAACGTCAAAGCGCTGGTGGCGCTCAGCCATCATTACAGCCGCGAGATGGCCAAGCGCGCGCAGGGCAGGATCCTCAATGTAGGATCGAGTGCTGGATTCATGCCCGGCCCGTTGCAGGCGGTGTACTTCGCGACCAAATCTTTTGTTCAGAGCTTTTCACAGGCCCTCGCCCATGAGATGCGCCCGCAGGGGGTGACGGTGACCGTACTGGCACCCGGATATGTCGGCACAGGCTTTGCCGATCGCGCGGGCCTGCACGGGACCAAGCTTGCGTCCGGTGGGGGCAAATCGGCGGCGTCGGTCGCCAAATACGGCTATGATGCTATGTCGCGTGGAGAAATGGTCGCGGTCAATGAAAAGCCGCTGGATTTCATGGTGAACTGGGTGATCCCGCTGTTGCCGCGTCGTGCGGTGCTCACGATGATAGAGCGGATGCAGCGCAAATAATCAGGTGTTCGAAAGGAAGATGCGATGAAGCTGACGGTGAACGGGACGTCCCATGAGGTCGATGTTGAGGACGACATGCCGCTGCTTTGGGTCTTGCGCGACGAGCTGGGGATCACGGGCGTCAAATACGGCTGCGGCATCGCGCAATGTGGTGCCTGTACGGTGCATGTGGATGGGATGGCCGTTCGCTCCTGCCAGCTTGCTGCGGCGGACGTAGACGGTGAAATCACCACCATCGAAGGGCTGGGTACGCCGGAAGCCCTGCACGCGGTGCAGGCCGCGTGGATCGAGCATCAGGTGGCGCAGTGCGGCTATTGCCAGTCGGGCCAGATCATGCAGGCGGCGAGTTTTCTCGACGGTACCACGGCGCCGACCGACGACCAGATCGACGAGGCGATGCGCGGTAATCTGTGCCGTTGCGGCACCTATCCGCGCATCCGCGCGGCGATCAAAACCGCCGCCGCCAAACTACAGGGAGCCTGAGCTATGGGACGTGTCAAAACCATCGCGCGCCGCTCGTTCCTGATCGGCTCTGCCGCCATTCTGGGCGGCGTCGCATTCGGCACCTATCTCGTGAAACGTGACCCTGCCAATCCGCTTGCGTCGGATGCTGCGGCAGGGGAGGCCGTGTTTAACCCTTGGGTCAAAATCAACGCCGACGGCATCACGCTGGTCACGCCGCACACGGATCTGGGACAGGGGGCCGCCTCGATGCAGGCCATGCTCATCGCCGAAGAGCTGGACGTGGATATGGACCAGATCACCACGACGCCCGGTGTACCGGCGGGCGCCTATTACAACACCGCGCTCGCCGCCGAGGCGGTGCCGTTCCGCTCCAACGACGACAGCTTTGCGGCGGAGGCGATGCGCAGCACCATGGGTGCGGTGATGAAGGTCTTTGGCGCGCAGGTGACCGGCGGATCGACCTCGGTGCCCGACAGCTTTGACAAACTGCGCATGGCCGGTGCCGTGGCGCGCGAAACGCTGAAAGCGGCGGCAAGTGCCGAGACGGGGATAGACGTGCAACTGCTGAAAACGCAAAGTGGCGCGGTGATCTTGCCCGACGGTACGCGCATGTACTATACCGATCTGGCTGCCGCCGCGGCAGATCTGGAGCCGGTGACGGATGTGACACTGCGTGACCCGTCGCAATGGCGGCTGATCGGTAAACCCCTGGAACGTCTCGATATAGTGGCAAAGTCCACCGGTACACAGACATTTGGCATTGATCTGAAGGTGGACGGCATGGTGCATGCCTCCGTCCGGATGAATCCGCGCAAGGGCGCACGGATGCTGGGCTTTGATGCCTCGGCTGCCGAAGAGATGCGCGGTGTGTCGCAGATCATCGGGCTGCCCTACGGTGTTGCCGTGATCGCCGATAATACGTGGCGTGCGTTTCAGGCGTTGGATGTGATCGACTATGACTGGAACGTGGCCCCTTATCCTGCGGAGCAGTCGGACCATTGGGCCGCAGTCGTAGCCTCGTTCACGCCCGACCGGTTGGACAAGGAATGGCGCCACGACGGTGATGTGGATGCCGCGCTGAACAGTGCTGAAGTGTTCGAAGCCGAGTACCGCGCGCCCTACGTCGCCCATCAGCCGCTGGAGCCGTTGGGCGCCATCGCACAGTTCACGCCCGAGAGGGTGGACATCTGGGTCTCGCACCAGCTGCCGGGTTTCGCGCAGCAGCGCATCGGCAAGCGTCTGGACATGCAGACCGACCAGATCCATCTGCACAATCAATACGCTGGGGGCAGCTTTGGCCACCGTCTGGAATTCGACAACATCGACGTGGCCGTGGATATCGCGCGCGAGGTGCCCGGTACACCGGTCAAGCTTACCTTTAGCCGCGAAGAGGATTTTGCGCAGGATTACAACCGCCAGATCGGCATGGCACGCGGGCGGGGCGCGCATGCAAACGGTCAGATCACTGCGCTGGATCTCGACATCGCGACAGTCTCTGCGTCGCGCTCGCAATCGGGCCGCCTTGGTGCGCCAGTGCCGGGCCCCGACACCCAGATCGCGGCGGGCGCGTGGAACATGCGCTACGCCGTACCGGACCTGCGGGTGCGCGCCTATGCCGTGCCTGAACTTGCGCCGACATCGTCATGGCGATCGGTGGGTGCGTCTACGGCGGGGTTCTTTGCAGAAAGTTTTGTCGACGAGCTGATCCATGCCGCAGGCGCCGATCCGATGGCGGAGAGGCTGCGTCTGGTCAATGACGACGACGCGCGCCGCGTGCTGGAGGCGGTGGCCGAGATGTCGAATTGGGGTGCGCCGCTGGGGGCGGGGCAGGGGCGCGGTGTGGCGCTGGTCACCTCCTTTGGCGTGCCGGTGGCCGAGGTCGTCGCGGTGACTGCCACCGATGCAGGCATCAAGATCGACCGCGTCTGGGTCGCGGCAGAGGTGGGGCGCGTGGTCGATCCGGTAACATTCGAGAATCAGGTGATGGGCGGCGTAGTCTGGGGGCTGGGCCATGCCATGAACTCCGAGATCACCTATGCCGACGGGCGCGCCGTGCAGGATAATTACCACCTGTCCGAAGGGATGCGGATACACCAGTGTCCGGTGATTGAAGTGCGCGCGCTGGAAAATAATCCGGCCATTCGCGGCATCGGCGAGCCGCCAGTGCCGCCCGCCGCCCCCGCGCTGGCCAATGCAATCTTCGCCGCGACGGGGGTGCGCCTGCGCGAGATGCCGTTCTTCAAAACGGTAGATTTTGTCTGACAACGCGGGTGTGAATTAACGAATATAGTTGACGCGGGCGCAGCCGCGCGATCACCTCTGACCCATGGATATCCTTCATATCTCGCGCCTTGCGGTGCTGTCCGGTCTGGATGCAATACCGTTTCCCTCGGAGCAAGCCGCCCGCGCGCAGTCGCTGGTCGCGCAGTGTCCCGTGGCGGGGGTGACGCCGCTGGAGGCCAGCGTTGCGATTGCCACCCACGCAGGTGTGCAGGATGTCTGGATCAAGGACGAGCGTGCGCGGATGGGGCTGGGGAGTTTCAAGGCGCTGGGGGCCGCGTATGTGATCGCCACGCAGGCTCAGGCCGGGGATATCAGTACGCGCAGCTATGTCACAGCGAGTGCTGGCAATCACGGCCTGTCGGTGGCGGCGGGCGCTGCGGCATTCGGAGCTTCCTCGGTCGTCTATATCGCGCAGACCGTGCCGGAGAGTTTTGCCGTGCGGCTGCAAGAGCAAGGTGCGCAGGTCAAGCGGGAGGGTGCCACCTATGAGGATAGCCTTGCCGCCGCTGAAAAGGCCGCGCAGGACAACGGCTGGCAGCTTTTGTCGGACGGATCGTGGGCGGGCTACACCGATCTGCCGCTTTTGTTAATGGAGGGGTATACCGTGCTGATCGCAGAGGCGATCGCGCAATTGCCCGATACGCCCACGCATATCTTTTTGCAGGCAGGCGTCGGCGGTCTGGCCTGTGCCTGTGCCGCCCTTGCGCGAAGCGCCTGGGGGGACGCGCCGCGCATTATCGTGGTCGAGCCGGATGCCGCACCCGCATTGCATGGCTCGATCACGGCAGGCAAGGCAGTGCAGAGCAGGGGGGCTGCCTCGGAGATGGGGCGGCTGGATTGTAAAATGCCGTCGCTGATAGCACTCAAGGGTCTGGCGCGCGATGCGGATGCCTTTGCGTTGATCTCCGAGGCAGAAGGGCAGGCGGGCGCGGGTCTGGCGATGGTTGCGGGGCTGGCCTCTACCCCGTCGGGTGCGGCGGGGATCGCCGCGCTGGTATCGCTGGACGATGCGCAGCGTGAGGTGATTGGGCTGACCGCGCAGTCGCGTGTGCTGTGTATTCTCAGCGAAGGACCGGATTGACCGGATCGCATAATTCTTAAAGATCGCATTTCACAGGCTCCGACATCTTGACGGCCCCGCACCAATCGCATACCTCAACGTTGGTCGCGGGCGTTGTGTAATGGTTAAGACCTCAGTTTTCCAAACTGAAGATGAGGGTTCGATTCCCTCCGCCCGCTCCAAAATCCCCCGAGAAGAGACAGCTGCGACAGCGCAACGCTTGACCCCGCGATCCCGCCGCGCCAATAAGCGCTGCACGATTTGATCAAAGGAAAGCGCATGGCGGATACTCCCACGCCCCCTCCCTCGGCCACAGAAGAGCGCGCGCGGTCCCGCGAGATTGGCGCGCTGCGTGCTTTGCTGCCGTTTCTGCGGCCCTACCGTGTGTTGATGGCGGGTGCGCTGACCGCCCTTGTGGCGACGGCGATGATCTCGCTGGCGCTGCCGCTGGCCGTGCGCCGCGTGGTTGATACGTTCAACACAGGCGAGGCGGAATTGCTGGATCAGTATTTTATCGCGGCTCTCGCGATTGCGGGTCTGCTGGCCGTCGGCTCGGCGCTGCGCTATGCGCTGGTGACGCGGCTGGGGGAGCGTGTCGTGGCCGATATTCGCAAGGCCACGTTCGACCGGGTGATCTCGATGAGCCCCGTATTCTATGAGAAAATCATGACTGGCGAGGTTTTGAGCCGGATCACCACTGACACGACCCTGATCCTCAGCGTCATCGGCTCGTCGATCTCCATCGCGCTGCGTAATTTACTCACCTTTATCGGTGGTCTGATCCTGATGCTCCTGACCTCGGCCAAGCTGGCCAGTCTGGTGCTGTTGATTGTGCCTGCTGTCATCGTCCCCATTCTACTTCTGGGCCGCCGCCTGCGCGTGCTGAGCCGCGAGAATCAGGACTGGATCGCGGCCTCCTCTGGCAATGCCTCCGAGAGCCTCACAGCGGTACAAACGGTACAAGCCTTCACCCACGAGGCGGCCAGCCGGGCGCAGTTCGCGCAAATGACCGAAAGTTCGTTCGATGCCGCCCGACGCCGCATCCTGACGCGCGCCTACCTGACCACCATTGTCATTTTTCTGGTCTTCTCCGGCGTGGTCGGCGTGCTGTGGATTGGTGCGCGCGATGTGAGTGCGGGGGACATGACCGTCGGTATGCTGGTGCAATTCGTGATCTATGCCGTAATGGTCGCCGGTGCCGTGGCCGCCCTGTCCGAGATCTGGTCGGAGTTGCAGCGTGCCGCCGGCGCGACCGAGCGTCTGGTGGACCTGCTGGAGACGACGGACCCCGTGAACGATCCCGATGCGGCGCAAATTCTGCCGGCACCTGTTCAGGGTCATATCCGCTTTGAGAACGTGAGTTTTCGCTATCCCGCGCGCCCCGAAGTGGCAGCACTCGACGGGATCAGTCTGGAGATCAAGCCGGGTGAGACGGTCGCATTTGTCGGCCCGTCGGGCGCGGGCAAGACGACGATCATCCAGATGATCTTACGGTTCTACGACCCGCAATCGGGGCGCATTACCTTTGATGGCATTGATCTGCGTGATCTGGCGCGCGATGCCTTTCGCCGCGAGATCGCACTGGTGCCGCAGGATCCGGTGATCTTTGCCGCCTCCGCCCGTGAAAACATCCGCTTTGGCCGCCCAGATGCCACAGACGCCGAGATCGAGAGCGCTGCCCGTGCCGCCGCCGCCCACGATTTCATCGCAGCGCTTCCCGAAGGCTATGACAGCTATCTAGGTGAGCGCGGCGTGATGTTGTCGGGCGGGCAAAAGCAGCGCATCGCGATCGCCCGCGCCATCTTGCGCTCCGCTCCGGTGCTGCTGCTGGACGAGGCGACGAGCGCGCTTGATGCCGAGAGCGAACATGCGGTGCAGGCGGCTGTAGAAGAGTTGAGCGCGGGGCGCACCACCCTTATCGTCGCGCACCGCCTCGCCACTGTGAAGAAAGCCGACCGCATTGTCGTGCTGGAAGCGGGGCGGATCGTCGACACCGGCACGCACGACGCTCTGGTGGCGAAAGGCGGTCTTTATGCACGTCTCGCACGGCTGCAATTCACCGATGGCATCGCGGCTGAGTAATTCGTTCTTGCGCCCGCGCGGTGCGGGGTGAACACTAATCCCGATGAAACGCAATCGAGGGAGTGTTGAAATGGGTTTGTGGAGCTTTGTTAAAGACGCGGGCAAGAAGGTTTTTGGCGGCGACGATGCGCCCGAGGTCTCGGGTGCCGCATTGCAGGACGAGTTGAAAGAGTTGGGCCTGGATGCCGGGGATCTGGATATCAAGGTCGAGGGCGACAAAGTCACCGTCACGGGCAAGGCTGCCTCGCAGGAGATGCGCGAGAAGGTCATTCTGGCGGTGGGCAACGTCGAAGGTGTCGCTTCTGTCGAGGACGATGTGACCGGCGGCGAGGGCGAACCTACGTTCCACACCGTCGAGAAGGGCGACACGCTCTGGGCGATATCCGAGAAAACACTCGGCAACGGCGCGCACTACGAAAAGATATTCGACGCAAACAAGCCGATGTTGAGCCATCCTGACAAAATCTATCCCGGTCAGGTACTGCGCATCCCCGCTGTATAAATTTCTTCGCCGCACCCTTAAAAAACGGCAGGGTCCGGCAACCTCTCACTTAAATTGACCTAAGGTGATGCGCTGCGATTACGCTGCGTCTGATGCGATGCTGTGCTTGAATTATCGCGGCGGGCGCGTCATCGTTTGCTGACAAAATCATGCATGGCCCAAAAAGGGACAGCACAGGGGAGGATGACACATGGGATATTCTGGCATTGCTGACCGCGATCTGATCGAGGCGGAGAGCGCTTGGGAAGACCGCGACCTGCACAAAACACTGTACGGGATGCTGTCGAGCACGACATCGAAATTTCCCGACAACAACGCCATCAGCTATCAGCTGTTTTCGGGTCCGACGGACTACGCCGAGACCCTGACATGGCAGATGTTGCACGATAAATCCGTGCAGGCGGCCAATCTGTTCCGCTCGCTCGGCATTGGTACGAAGGACGTCGTCGCCTACGTGCTGCCCAACACGAACGAGACGGCGATTGCCCTGCTGGGTGGTGCCATTGCGGGGATCGTCAACCCGATCAACCCGCTGCTCGATGCTGAACAGATTGGCGCGATCCTGCGCGAGACGAACGCCTCCGTCGTCGTGACCCTGCGCCCCTTCCCCAAGACGGACGTGGCCGACAAGACCGCGGAAGCTGTGGCGCTGGCTCCCAACGTCAAGACCGTGCTTGAGGTGGATCTGCACCGCTATCTGACCGGCCTCAAAAAGATCATCGTGCCCCTGATCCGCCCCAAGCGGAGTAAGCAAAATCAGGCGACTTACAAGAATTTCAACGCCGAGATGGACAAGCAGCCCAAGACCCTGCAATTCGACGATCCGCAGGAAGATCGCGTCTGCTGTTACTTCCATACCGGCGGCACCACGGGCATGCCGAAGGTGGCCCAGCACAAATATTCGGGGCTGGTCTATAACGGCTGGACGGGCGCGCGGCTGCTTTATACCGAGAACGATGTGGCCATGTGCCCGCTGCCGTTTTTCCATGTGATGGCCGTGCACGCGGTGTTCATGGGCTGCGTCCATTCCGGCGCGCATATCATTCTGCCCACGCCGCAGGGGTACCGCGGCGAAGGGGTATTCGATAACTTCTGGAAGCTGTGCGAGCGGTGGAAGGTGACGTTCATCATCACCGTCCCCACAGCGATCTCCGCCAAGATGCAGCGGCCCATAGATGCCGATCTGTCGACTGTAAAAACCGCCTTTTCAGGCTCGGCCCCGCTGCCGATGGAGTTGTTCAAGCGCTTCGAGAAGGCGACCGGCATCACCATCGTCGAAGGATATGGCCTGACCGAAGCGACCGTTCTGGTGTCGGGCAACCCGACCGACGGGCTGCGAAAGGTGGGCTCCGTCGGGGTGGAGTTTCCCTATACCAAAGTACGGATCGTCAAAGGGACCGCGGATGGCCCCGTCGACGCGGCGGTGGACGAGATCGGCGAGATTTGCGTCTCGAACCCCGGTGTCTTCCCGGGCAATACCTACACCGAGACCGACAAGAACAAGGACCTCTATTACTACAACGACTATCTGCGCACCGGTGATCTGGGGCGTAAGGATGAGGATGGCTACATCTGGATCACGGGCCGCGCCAAGGATCTGATCATCCGCGGCGGTCACAACATCGACCCCGCCGAGATCGAGGAGGCGTTGCTGGGCCATGAGGCGGTGGCCTTTGCCGGCGCAATCGGCCAGCCGGATCTGCACGCAGGCGAGGTGCCCTGCGGATTTGTCGAGCTTGTGGCGGGCGCGACTGTGACGCCCGAGGAACTGTTGGCATTTGCGACGGGCAAAGTCCACGAGCGCGCGGCGCAGCCCAAGCATATCACGATCATGGACGAGCTGCCGAAAACCGCCGTGGGCAAGATTTTCAAACCCGATCTGCGGCGCATGGCGATCACCCGCGTCTTCGACGGTGCGCTGGAAAAGGCGGGTGTCGACGCCCGCGTGGACCACGTGATCGACGATAAAAAGCGCGGCTTGGTGGCCCAGATCGCGATGCACGGCGCGGATTCCGCTGCCGTGAGCGAAGTGCTGGGCGGCTACGTGACGCCTTGGGACGCCGTTTGAGCGCACCTGACTATGGCCTGCTCCTCGACGACGAGGTGCGGGCCTAAATCGCGCGCGGCGCTTCGTTTTATCCCCCAAATGCCGTTGATCTGACGATAATGCAGCAGCGCGCGCTCTATGATGCAATGTGCGCCGACTTTCATGCGGGCTACCCCGGCGGGGTCGAGACATGGGACGAAGCCTATGCCGGTGTGCGCTGCCGCCGGTACGAAGCAGGCACATGCGCCGCAACAGTGATTTACTACCACGGTGGCGGTTTCGTGCTGGGTGGGCTGCACAGCCATGACGACGTCTGCGCTGAGATCTGTGCACGCGCCGGTGTACGTGTCGTCTCTGTCGACTACCGGTTGGCGCCGGAGAACGTATTTCCGGGCTGTTACACCGATGCAAAAGCTGCGTTTGATGCCATCGCTGCGGGCTATCGCGGCAATATACTTGTCGTGGGCGACAGCGCAGGCGGCAATCTGGGCGCTGCGGTGACACATCACGCGCGCGGGCAGGTCGCGGGGCAGGTGCTCATCTATCCCGGTCTGGGCGGTGACGTGTCCAAGAGCAGCTATATCACCCATGCCAATGCGCCGGAACTGACCACCCGCGATATGGAATTCTACCAGAGGGTCAGGACAGGCGGTGGCGCGCCGCCCATCGACGATGCCCGCTTCGCGCCCCTGCACGACGGCGATTTCACCGGTCTGCCGCCGACGGTCATCTTGACGGCCGCGTGCGATCCGCTGTCCAGCGACGGGGGCGCCTACCGCGACGCCATCACCTCGGCGGGCGGGCGCGCGGTCTGGTTCGAGGAAGCAGGGCTGGTGCATGGTTGCTTGCGCGCCCGGCACATGAGCGCGCGCGCGGCGGTATTTTTTGACCGTGTGGTGGATGCTGTGGCCGCGCTGTCAAAACAGGACTGGCCCTACTAGCGCAGAAAGCTGGCCGCTTTCATCGTGTCCGGCACCGGCGCGCCCAAACGGCGCAGAATCGTCGGCGCAAGCTGGAGCTGGTCGATCAGCACATCCGGCTCCGGCCCCTCGGCATCACCAAAGTAATACAGCGCTGCCTCCTGCTGGAGCGGGTCGCGCCCGCCGTGATGGCCGCGCGCGTCCTGTCCGTGGTCGGCAGTAACGATCACCTCATAGCCTGCCGCGCGCCATTTGGGGATAAACGGAGCCAGCATCTCGTCCATCACGAAACAGGCGTGGTCCATCTCCTGACAGTCGTGAAAAAACCGATGCCCCATGCTGTCGAGGGTGCAGGTGTGCAGCATCCCGTAATCAAGGCCGAAGCGCAGGCACAGATTGGTCAGCGTGGCGAACAGATCCACGTCCGAGGGCGTCATCTGGTTTTTCAGACCATAGCCCGTCATCGTGTGAAACCGGCCATGGTTGATGGTGGCGCTGTCCGGCTCGTCGTATTCGATATCACGGACGTAATCGAAGGGATGGCGGTTGAAAAACTCCGACCAGAAGCTGTGCGCCACTGCCCCTGTCACGCCGCCCCCCGCGCGAACCTGCGAGAAAACATCCGGCTGCGACAGGCGGAACACATTCCCATTACCCGTGCAGCCATGCTCCGCCGGTGCCACACCCGTATGGATCGAGGCATAGCATGAGGCCGAAATCGACGGCAGCACCGAGCGGATCTTCCAGACCCGCGCATCGCCACTGTCGACCCAGCCTTCCAGATTCCCGAAAAGCCTGCGCCAATTACGGTAAGGGACACCGTCGAGGATGATGAGCAGAAGTTTTGTATTCATGTCCTGACCTTTCGCGGGGTGGGCGCACTCAGAAGCCTCTAGTTTCCCGCACTCTCCATCTTGCGATTGGCGATCGTCTCTTCCAGCCAGCCGATCTTCATCTCGGGTACAGAGCTGAGCAGCAGATCGGTGTAGTCGTCAAAGGGCGGGGACAGAACCTGTGATTTGGGCCCATAGCGCACGACTTCGCCCTGAAACATCACCGCAATGCTGTCGGCGATGGCCTTCACCGTCGCCAGATCGTGGGTGATGAACAGATAGGCCACGTCTTCGGTCTTTTGCAGGTTCAGCAGTAGTTTCAGGATGCCGTCCGCCACCAGCGGGTCAAGGGCGGAGGTGACCTCGTCGCAGATGATCAGCTTGGGTTTGGCCGCCAGCGCGCGCGCGATGCAGACCCGTTGCTTTTGGCCACCCGACAGCTCGGCGGGATAGCGGTCCTGAAACCCCTCGCCCAGCTCGATCTCGTCCAGCAGTTCCTGGATCCGTTCCTGTTTGGCGCGGCCTTTCAGGCCAAAGTAAAATTCCAGCGGGCGGCCAATGATCGTGCCGACGGTCTGGCGCGGGTTCATGGCGGTATCGGCCATCTGGTAGATCATCTGCAACTCGCGCAAATCGTTGAGCGGCCGCGTGGCCAGATCGGGCGTCAGGGTGCGCCCGTCAAATGTGATCGTGCCAGCGGAGGGCGGCAACAGCCCCGTGATCACGCGCGCCAGTGTCGATTTGCCAGAGCCGCTTTCGCCTACAACGGCGAGGGTCTGACCGGGATGGATGTCCACATTGATGTTCTTGAGAACATCGAAATTGGTGCCGGAATACCGCGCCGTGATCCCCTCGACCCGCAGGATCGGCGTGTCTGTCGGCGCTTTTTCGATATGTTTGATCGAGCGGACGGAGACCAGAGCCTTCGTATATTCCTCGCGCGGGTTGTTGATGATCTGGTCGGTGGTGCCGTATTCGACGGTTCGGCCCTGTTGCAGCACCATGATGTGATCGCTCACCTGTGCGACCACGGCCAGATCGTGGGTGATATAAAGGGCTGCCACGCCGGTATCGCGGATCGCATCCTTGATCGCGGCCAGCACGTCGATCTGCGTGGTGACATCTAGGGCGGTCGTCGGCTCGTCAAAGACCACCAGATCGGGCTGCGGGCACAGGGCGAGAGCGGTCATGCAGCGTTGCAGCTGCCCCCCCGAGACCTGATGCGGATAGCGTTGGCCGATAGTGTCAGGGTCTGGCAGACCTAGCTTGGCAAACAAAGCCACCGCGCGCTCTTCGGCCTCTTTTTTCGAGAACTTGCCCTGCCGGATCGCGGCCTCGGTCACCTGCTCCATGATCCGCTTGGCGGGATTGAACGAGGCGGCGGCGGATTGGGAGACATAGGTCACTTCGGCACCGCGCAGGCGCCGTTTGTCGGGCATCCGCGATTTGAGCACGTCGCGACCGTTGACCCAGACCTCGCCGCCGGTCAGCTCGACCCCGCCGCGCCCGTAGGCCATTGCGGCCAGACCGATGGTGGATTTGCCCGCACCGGATTCCCCGATCAGGCCCAGCACCTTGCCCGCCTCCAGATCGAAATCGACGCCGTGGACGATGTCGATGTGGCGCGATTTTTCACCCGGGGGATAGATGGTCGCCCCGATCTTGAGGCCGAGTACCTTGAGCAGGGGTTCTGTCATCCGCGACCGCCTTTCAAAGAAGTGGTGCGGCCAAGGATCCAGTCGGCCACAAGGTTGATTGAAATGCACAGCGCTGCGATGGCATAGGCGGGGTAGAGCGCCGCCTGAATGCCGTAGTTGATACCTTCCTTGTTCTCCTTCACGATGCCGCCCCAATCGGCCTGTGGCGGTTGCACGCCAAGGCCAAGGAACGACAATGTCGAGACAAAGAGCACCATAAAGATGAAGCGCAGGCCCATCTCGGCCACCAGCGGCGAGAGTGCGTTTGGCAGCGTTTCGCGGAAAATGATCCAGCCGATTTTCTCGCCGCGCAGGCGGGCGGCCTCAACGTAATCCATGACCGTGATGTCCACCGCTACGGCGCGGGCAAGGCGGAACACGCGGGTCGAATCCAACAGGCCCATCAGCACGATCAGCGTGAGTATGGTCGTGGGCATCACTGACAGCACCACCAGCGCGAAGATGAGCGAGGGGATCGACATGATCAGATCGATGAAGCGGCTGAGCGCCTGATCGACCCAGCCGCCGGAGACAGCGGCGAAAAACCCCAGCGTGGCGCCGGTCACGAAGCTTAGGATGGTCGCCGCAGTGGCGATAAAGATCGTCGTGCGCCCGCCATAGATCATCCGGCTGAGCAAATCGCGCCCGATGCTGTCGGTGCCGAGCAGGAACTCCGAGGAGGGCTCCTCCCAGACATCGCCCACGACTTCGGCCATACCGTAGGGGGCGATGAAGGGCGCGAAGATGGCGCAGAAGAAAAAGAGGAGGGTGAAGAACAGGCCGATCAGGGCGGCGGGGGGGATGCGGATCATGTGTGTGTTCTCCGTATTGGTGACGGAGTATAAACGTGCTCGTTCTGTACCGGGCGTCTCCCGGCGCCTATGCGGGGCAAAGACACTTGGTCGCGCGAAATGAAAAAATTCGGAGATTTTTTCATTTTGGATGCCTCAGTCTCGGGTTGGTCACGATGCTCACAATATCCGCCACAAGGTTCAGCCCGATATAAACGGCGGCAAAGATCAGACCGCAAGCCTGCACCACAGGCACATCGCGCTTGGCCACGTGGTCCACCAGATATTGGCCCATACCGGGATAGGCGAAAACCACCTCGACCACGACAACGCCCACCACCAGATAGGCCATGTTGATCATCACCACATTGACGATGGGGGCCACTGCGTTGGGAAAGGCGTGCTTGCGGATCACGGTCAGCAGGCGCAGGCCTTTCAGCTCGGCAGTTTCGATATAGGCCGATTGCATCACGTTGAGGATCGCGGCGCGGGTCATGCGCATCATGTGCGCCAGCACCACCAGCGTGAGCACGATCACGGGCAGGGTGATCGCCTTGAGCTTTTCCACCAGCGTCATGCTGTCGTTGATCAGCGCGACGGACGAGAAACGGAGATTTGCGAGCAGCCATCCCTGGACGCCACTGCCGAGAAAATCCCAACTTCCGATCCACAGGGGCAGCTGGATCGCCAGGAAGAACATCAGGATATAACCGATCATGAATTCGGGGATCGAGATGGTGGTGAGGGTGATGCCCGAGATCAGTTTATCCGGCCAGCGGTCCTTGTAGCGCACCGCGAGAAGGCCCAAAAATATTGCCAGTGGAACCGAAATCACAGCCGCCCAGAAAGCAAGAAACATGGTGTTTTTCAGCCGCCCGCCGATGCTGTCTGCAATGTCGCGGCCATTGGTGAGTGCGGTGCCGAGGTCGCCCTGCAAGACACCACCCAACCAGTTGAAATAGCGCGCAACAGGGGGATCGTTCAGCCCAAGTTCGGCGCGCAGGTTCGCGAGCGCCGTAGGGGTCGCACCCTGTCCGAGGATCTGTTGTGCCACATCGCCGGGCAGCATGGTGGTGCCCGCGAATATGAGAATGGAGGCCGCGAACAGCAGCAGGAGGCCCAGCGCAAGGCGCTGGGCTACCAATTTTACGATAGGATGCACGAGGTTATGCCGCTTTCCACGTGTGCTTGAACGCGTAGTAGTTCATCAGCGGGCTGTTCGGATCGACGTTGTAACCTTGCACATCGTTAGAGGCCGCATCGATGAAATCGTTGAACATCGGCAGGATCACCCCGCCTTCGTCGTGCAGCATCTGGCCCATCGTGGAGTAGATCTCCTTGCGCTTGACCTCGTCCTGCTCGGCGCGCGCCTCGATCAGCATCGCGTCGAATTCAGGACGCTTCCAGCGCGTATCGTTCCAGTCGGCGTCGGACGAATAGGCAGTGGTGTACATCTGGTCCTGCACGGGGCGTCCGCCCCAGTAGGAACAGCAGAATGGTTGTACGTTCCAGACCTCGGACCAGTAGCCGTCATTGGGCTCACGTTTGATCTCCAGCGGGATGCCCGCCGCCTGGCAAGACTGCTGGAACAGCGCCGCTGCATCTACCGCACCCGAGAAGGCACCATCGGCAGTGCGCAGGATGATCGGGCTGCCGTCATGGCCGGATTTCTGGTAATGCTCGGCGGCTTTCTCGATGCTGAATTCGCGCTGCGGGATCGTCTCGTCGAACAGCGGATAGGCGGCGTTGATCGGGAAATCGTTGCCGACACTGCCGTAGCCTTGCAGGATCTTCTCGACCAGCTCCTCACGGTTGCACGCATATTTCAGCGCCAGACGCAGATCGACATTGTCGAAAGGCGCGGTGTCGACATGGGCGATAAACACGTAATGACCACGGCCCGATACGTTGCGCACCGTCAAGTTTGGCGCGCGGTCGAGCAGGCGGGCAATCTTGGGATCGACACTGTTGACGGCGTCGACCTGACCCGATTGCAGGGCCGCAGTGCGCGCAGTCGCGTCGTTGAGCACGACAATTTCGATGCGGTCGTAATGCGCGGTTTCGCTTTGGTCGCCGCCCCAGTAATCGGCTCGCCGTGTCGCTGTCGCGCGCACGCCAGGCTCGAAATCTTCCATCACGTAGGCACCGGTACCGATGGCCGCCGTCTCCGCGCCGTATCCGCCATCGGGCTGGATCATCAGGTGGTAGTCGGCCATCAGGAAAGGCAGGTCGGCGTTCCCGATGCCCATCGTGACCTCAAAGATATCATCGCCATCCGTGCGCATGCTCTGGATGTCCTTGACGATGCCCAATGCGCCCGATTGCGACTCCTCGTTGGAGTGACGCTCCATCGTGCGCAACACATCCTGAGACGTGACCGGCTGGCCGTTGGAAAAGGTGATGCCTTCGCGGATCTTGAACCGCCAGATCTTTGCGTCCTCGGAGCCTTCCCAGCTTTCCGCGACCAGACCGTCAAGCCCGCCGTCTGGTGTCTCGCGGACCAGCGACTCGCCCCAGAGGCGGCCAATGGCCAGCGGCACCTGCGAGGCCCACAGCGCGGGATCCTGTGTGTTCGTGCTCTCGCCACCCGACAGACCCATGCGGAACGTGCCGCCCGCGACGGGTGTCGCGTCCTGAGCCTGCGCTGCGGTGCCCAGCATCGTGTTGGCGGCAGCGGCGGTCACACCAAGCGCCGCAGCACGGGCAACAAATTCGCGGCGGGTCAGGAGACCTTCACGCACTTTGGTGCTCAGCTTTTTCAGTTGATCGTTCATCTGGTCGTTCTCCCATTAGGAATCGCGCGTCTTTCGCGCGCGCTGGTTTTATGCGGTGCATAAAGGTTGCGCATTTCACACTGCGTCGCAAGGCTTAATGCCCCGCAAACGGGACGCATGGACGGTCCTCTGCGCGCAAACCAGCAGCACCCTTCACGTATCAGGCGAGCGCGGTATTCTGCACTGGCGCTCTTGCGGCATGCGGGCGGGACCGACCGGGTTATGGGGATGCCGCCACACCCGGTGGGATCTTGCGCTGAGAGAAGATGGTGTCACGCGTCCGAAAAGACACCGGCGAAGCGTCTCGTAGTGAGTCTTCGTCAGCTTGTATTTGGCCGCTGCTGGTGCAGCAAAAATCGTATTTGTGGCCAAATTATGACCGTAATGTGAATCGTGAATTTACCTGCGCAGTTTTTAGGTCAAACGATGTCCGAAACCTGTCTGGTCTGTGGCAAAGGACGCACACATGCGCGGAGAGTGCTGTGATGGTTGGGAAAAAGTGCTGGATTTTAGAAATCAACTCTGTCTACTGTCCTTCAATAAAGGTGAAATCATGGCGCGATTGAACGGGCCAGGTAGCAGCAAAACATACAATCATAATGCAAGTGACCTGCAAAAAAGTAGGCGCTTTTGAGGTAGAGTAGGTCATAAGATGAAGACGATTGATTTCGTCGTCCGCGGAAGCGCGGGCGGATTGCAGCGTGGCACAGTGTCAGCGGATGCAACCAATCAGGTAATTACAGCCGGATCCGGTCAGGAAATTTCGATAAACGCTCGGCAGTCCGATTTCGCCAGCCAGGTTCGGTCGGGTGATGCGCTTGTGATGACGCTCAGCGACGGGCGCACGATCACAATTAACAACTTTTTCAACGACGCAGGCCCTGCGAACCGTCTGTTCGTGTCCTCAGATGGCTACCTCAACGAGGTGAGTTTCGTCGATGCCGGGCAGGGCAATCTCTATGCACAATACGGCCCGACAGCCGAGTGGGGAAAATGGAGCGCGTCGGACGAATTGATATTTTTGGGAAATTCGGAAGTGGCCGGTGTGCCGCTGGCTGACGGCGACGAAGATGTGTCGATGCTGGGTGCCTCGCTGCTGGGCGGCAGTGGCCTCGGCGGTATCGGTGCGATAGCGGCGGGCATCGGCGGCGCGGCGGTCATTGGCGGCATCGCAGGCGGCGGCGGCGGCGGTGGCGGCGATAACGGCCCCACCCCACCCTTCGTCGATAACCCGGACGCAAACGTGACGGTCGGCGGCGACGAAAGCGAAGAAGTCCTGACGGTCACTGGCGGAGGCGAGCCGGGCGATACGGTGATCGTTGTCGTCGGCGAGGAGACGGTCGAAACCGAGATCGGCGATGACGGCAAATTTGAAGCTGTGTTCGAGGGCGAGAATTTCCCGGTGGACGGCGTCTACGACTCTGTCGTTACGGTCACAAACCCCGCTGGCAACGATACCGTCCTGGACGGTCCGTCCTACGAGATCGACACGATGCCACCGGAAATCACCTTCACGTCCGGAACGGACTCTACCGATGACTTCTTCAACGGCGTTGATTTTGCCGAGGGCGTCACACTCACCGGGACCGGTGAGGCTGGGGCGACCCTCGCGATCACAATCTCCGGTGTGACCCAGACAACGGTGGTAGGTTCCACCGGCACATGGAGCGCCACATGGACGCCCGGCTCGCTTGAAGCCGGTGAATATACCACCGGTATCACCGCTGTCGCGACTGACAGTTTCGGCAACTCCGCAACCTACACCGACGCGCTTGTCGTCGATACCTTCACAAACGTGACGGTGGACACTTCTACTGTTGGCGGTGACGGAACGGTCAACGGTCTGGAGCATGCGGATGGCGTGGTCTTTACTGGCACCGCACAACCCGGCGCCTCCGTGGCAGTGACCATCGGTGCGGTCACTCAGACCGTGACGGCGACGTCCGCCGGAACGTGGAGTTCGTCGTTCAGCGCCACTCAGCTCGCCACAGGTGAGTATGACGGTACAGTATCCGTCGTGGCGACAGACTCATTTGGCAACACCGCAAGCACCTCGGGAAGCTTTGTCGTCGATACGCTGGTGCGTGATTTCGCGATCACCTCTACCACCGGCGGTGCCGATGGCGTGATCAACGCGGCTGAATCAGGCCAGTCCATGACTGTATCTGGCATGACCGAGCCCGGTTCCTCAGTGATCGTCGCACTGGGCAGCGCATCTGCCACGGCAGTTGTATCGCCCAATGGCAGCTGGACCGCGACCTTCCCGGCGGGCAGCGTCACTCCCGGCACCTACACCGCTACGATGACAGCGACAGCGACCGACGCCGCAGGCAACGTCGATACCGCGACCACATCCGTGCGCGTGGATACCGAAGCGGGTCTGCTGACCATTGGCACCCCCGTTGAGGGCGATGACATCGTGAACGAGGTCGAGGCAAGCGATCGTGTCGTTCTCACCGGCACCGCCGATGCAGGAGCAGTCGTCACCGTTACGATGGAAGGCGTGAGCCATACTGCTGTTACAGATGCGGCCGGCAACTGGGAGGCGTTCTTCTCGGCCAATGATGTGGCGGCGGGCGTGTACACTGCCGAGATCTCCGCAGTCACCACAGACCCCTACGGAAACAGCCGCACCGAAGCCCACAGCGTCGAGGTGGACACCCGCGTCGATAACCTGAGCATCAACGCCGACGACATCTCCGGTGATAACATCATCAGCGCAGTCGAATCCGACGGCAACGTCACAGTCACAGGCACCACCGAAGCAGGCTCGACTGCTGTGGTCGTGACCTTGGGCGGGCTGACGGTAAACGGCACGATCGACGCCGGTGGCAACTGGACCGCCGTGTTCGACGCAAGCACACTTGCCGATGGCACCTACACCGCAAACGTCAGCGCAACGGCGACTGACCGGGTGGGCAACGTCAAAACCATCACCGCGACGGTAGATGTCGATACCGAAGTGACTTCATTTGAGATGACCGGCAATTCCGCCGGTACAGATCAGGTCGTGAACGCAGCCGAAGCGGCTGCGGGAATTGATCTGGGCGGCACCGTCGAGGTCGGCTCTGCTGTGACAGTTACGTTTGACGGCAAAGAGTATGCGGCCACTGTCGATGCTGCGGGCAATTGGTCCCTCACGGTCCCCGCTGCTGACATCCGCAGTGGTGAATACGAAGCGGATATCAAGGTGGTTGCAAGCGACCACGTGGGCAACGTGGCCGTTATCGAAGACACTCTGAGCATCGATACATCTGCCCCGAGTGGTCCGATCATCGCGTCGGTAGAGCAGGGCGTCGGCGGTTTCCGCGGCATCTCCATCGAGACGGTCATGGAAAACGGTGCGACGACAACTGATACAGCAAGTGTTGTTCAGGTGCGCAGCGATGGTTCAGTCGCCAACGTTCAGGGCGACCAGGATCTGAACCGGCGTGGCGAGACCGAATTTGAATTCAATGCAGACGTGCCGAACGGCTCGCATCTGATCGTGAATTCAACCGATGCTGCGGGCAACACATCCGGCACCTATCTGGTGCTCGATGACGAAGCTCTCAGCAGCTCGATTGACTTGGGCAATGCGGCGCTGGGCGATTACCAGATCGAGAACCTCAATCTCGACTTCGCCGAAGCGGCAAGTGTTGTGATCACCGAAGAGAGCCTGCTGGCACTGTCGTCCAACACCAACACGCTGACCATTCGCGGATCGTCCGACGACAGCGTGGTCGTGCAGGGCGGTGTGTCGCAAGGGACGCAGGTCGTCGATGGCGAAACGTTCAATGTCTATGCCGTGGGCGCCGAAGGGATGCTGTTTGTGGATCACGAGATCCCCGTCACGATCTAAGCCGCGCGCTTGTAAAAAACATGGGATGCGGCGGGGCAGGGACATCGCCGCATCCAACTGGATAAAATAAAAATAATAATAAAAATATATATAAATATCGGCATGTTAAGGGCAGGATATGGGGCAGTGTGGACGAAGAACAGCGGCGATGTGCGCAAGCGCGCTCGCGCTGGCGGGGTGTTTGTCGGATGTGGGGAGTAGTGCGGGTGCAACGGATGTTGTGGCCATGCAAAGCACGACGGGCAATACCGCACCGGTCAAGCCGACATATTCCGAGAAACTAAACGCTGAAAGCGCCATCATTCAAAGCCTGATCGCGCGACGATCAGTTCTGCCTGCGGGCAGCGCCTACAGCCGCGTGGCCACCGCCGTTCTGGCCGCAAATTCCCGCAGCGCCGAGAGCGAGCTGCGCGCCGCCCAGCTGCGCGCGCGTGCCGCCTCGAAAAACTGGCTGCCCACCATCGGACCCAACATCAGCCTGACCTCGCTTGGTTCCGTCGTCACCAACCTGGTGGTCGAGCAGGTGATTTTCGACAATGGCCGCAAGAAGGGCGAACGCGAGTTTGCCGTGGCCGACGTCGAAGTGGCCGCCGTGGCGCTGGCCGCCGACACCAACACCCGCGTGCGCACGGGGCTTGACCTGTATGTCACCGGAACTGAAGCGCGCGAGAAATTCATCCTTGTCAGCAAAAGCGCCAAGGACATCGGCCATTTCGAATGGATCATGCAACAGCGGGTACAGGGCGGCGTGTCCGACAGCTCCGATTTGCTGATCCTGCGTCAGAAACTGGCCGAGATCCGGGCCAGCCAATCCGCCGCAACAGAGGCCGTCGCGACCGCCTTTGCCGAGCTGAATGCCATGGCCATCGGAGATCTGAGCACGGTAACCGGCACGCCCCTGCTGCCCGTGCGCGCGGGACTTGCCCAACCGCTGACCGTGACGCGCACCGAGGCCGAGAAAATCCGTGCCATCGCCGCCGCCAAAGTTGACCGCGCCAGCCAATTGCCGGGCCTGAGCGCTGTTGGCACCCTCGGGCAGGGCGGGTCAGGCGGGCTGGTGCTCCAGTCAGAGACCCTGCTGGGCCTTGGCACCGGCGACCGTTTGCAGGCCATCGAAGCCACGACGCAGGCCGCAGGCCGCGCCGTGGCGCAGGCCAACGAAGACGCCAACCGCAAGTTGCGGAATTTTGAGGGCCAGATCGCCGCCAAAGAGCGTCAGGCCGTCGAGGCCGCCGCGCTGACCGTTCAAGCCAAACAGAACCTCGACCTGTTTCAGGCCCAGTATGACGCGGGCCAGCGGCAGGTGATGGATGTGGTGGGCGTCTACGAGACTTTCGCGCGCCAGCAAGAGACCGAACTTTCCCTGAAATATGACGCTATCCGCTTGCGGGTGGCCATGGCCGAGCTTTTGGGGGTATTGGCCGATGGATCCGCAATATGAGTAAACCCTTCACCCTGACAATCGTGAACGGCAACGCAGGTCGCCTGAAACCTGCCGAAGCGCCCGAAGTCCCGAAGGCCAGCAACACCTCGACCTTCGAGGACAAGCTGCGCGCGCGGGCGGCGCTGATCGCAACATACGCAGGCGTATTGGGTGCCGATGTCGCAACCGCCGATCTGTCCGAGGCACTGGCCCGCAGACTTACCCCCGGCGCATCGGAGCAAGACGAGGCGCAGATCATCACAGCGCTATTGCGCCGCAGCGGGCTCAGCGCGGAAATAGTGCGGAGTACTTCGCTGGAGCAGCAGGTCTTCCCCGCGCTGGTCTATATGACCTCCGGCCAGTTGCTGTTGGTGATGGCCCGCGACCGCGACGATCTGGTGGTTTACGACAAGACATGCCCCGACAACCGCGCGCTGGTTCCCGCCACGGATTTCATCCCTTTCTTCTCGGGTCTCACGCTGCGCGCGCAGATGCCCATCGAGAAGGTAGAGGAAGTTCACCGAACCGCCGAGAAGCCCGCCCATTGGTTCTGGGGCCAGTTTGCCAAGTTCAAGCGGCAACTGGGCGAGGTGGCATTGGGGTCTTTCGTGGCCAATCTGTTGGCCGTCGCGGTGGCGCTGTTTTCATTGCAGGTCTATGACCGTGTGATCCCGCATCAGTCGGAGGCGACCCTTTGGGTGCTGGCCGCCGGTGCCGTGCTGGCGCTGCTGATGGAGGCCTTCATTAAAATCGCCCGTGCCCAGCTGATGGACGGGGCGGGCCGCCAGATCGAGCTGTCGGTGCAGACGACGTTGATGGCTCGCATCCTCGGTATGCGCAGCGACAAGCGCCCGCAATCGCCCTCGGATCTGTTTTCCTCCATGTGCGAGTTCGGCTCCGTCCGCGAGTTCTTCACCGCCTCCACCATCGGCACCATCGCCGACATTCCCTTCATCTTCGTCTTCCTGTTCCTTGTCGCCTCCATTGCGGGCAACGTGGTCTGGGTGCTGGTGATCGGCGGTATCCTCATGGTGATCCCCGGTTTCTTTATGCAGAAACGCATGATCCGCCTGACGCAGGAAACCCAAGGCGCCACCGCCAAATCCTCACGCCTGCTGCACGAGGCGATCTTTGAGCTGGACACGGTAAAGACCCAGCGCGGCGAAGACCGTGTGCAGCGCCTCTGGAACGAGCTGACGACTCTTTCGGCAGTGAAATCCTCCGAGCAGCGCAAGCTGGCCTCGGTCCTGACGTTCTGGAGCCAGGGCATCCAGCAGGGCACTTATGTTGCCGCCGTGATCATGGGGACTTATCTGGTGTTCGCGGGCCAATTCACTGTCGGTTCCATCATCGCCGTAGGCATCCTCACCTCCCGCACCCTTGCGCCGCTGACACAGCTGGCAGGGACCATGGCGCGCTGGGGCAACGTGAAATCCGCCCTCGACGGGCTGGAGCATATCGCAGGCTCCGAACAGGACGCCGCCCCCGGCCGTACGTACATGCGCCGCGATACGCTCTCGGGAAACTTCGAGCTGCGCGATGTGACCTTCCGCTACACCGATGACGGCGCGCCCACGCTGGAGCTGCCGGGCATCAACATCCTGCCGGGCCAGCGCGTTGCGATCCTCGGGGCGAATGGCTCGGGCAAATCGTCGCTGCTCAAAGTGCTGAGCGGGCTGTACGCGCCTACCAAGGGCCGCGTGCTGATCGACGGCACCGAGATGACCCAGATCGAGCCGCGCGATTTGCGCCGCCTCATCGGCTATCTGGGACAGGACGTGCGCCTGTTCACCGGCACCCTGCGCGACAACCTCAACCTCACCATGCTGGAGCGTGACGATGCGCGCCTGATGGAATCGCTCGATTTCGCGGGGCTGGGGGAGTTTGTGCGCAACCACCCGAAGGGCCTCGATCTGGAGATTCTCGACGCAGGTGGCGGCCTGTCCATCGGGCAGCGCCAGTCCATCGGTTGGGCGAGGCTGTGGCTGCAAAACCCCAAGGTGTGTTTGTTGGACGAGCCGACCGCCGCCTTGGATCAAAAGCTGGAAACCGCGCTGGTCAACCGTCTTGAGGCATGGATCGCCGGACGCACCGCGATCATCGCCACGCACCGGGCACCCATTCTGGCGCTCACCACCCGCACGATCATTCTGTCGGGCGGCCGGATGAGCGTTGACGGACCACGCGACGAAGTCATGGCCCATCTCACCGCCATAAAAGGAGGTGCCGCATGAGCGCTGCCATGGATACCCATATAAGCCGCCAGATGCGCGGCCCCTCGATGGTGGTCTGGCTCAGTGCCGGGACGCTGGTGGTGTTCCTACTCTGGGCCTTCTTCGCGTGGATCGACGAAATCGTGCGCGCCGAAGGCTCTATGATTTCAAGCTCGCGGCCCCAGATTATTCAGAACCTTGAGGGGGGTATTCTGGCCGATCTGGCCGTCGGCGAGGGCGATATCGTCGAGGCGGGCGATGTGCTGGCGCGGCTGCACAACACCGGGTTTCAGTCCTCGGTCGATGATCTGCGCGACCAGATCAGCGCGTTCGAGATCCGTCGCATGCGCCTTGAGGCCGAGATGGAGGGCGCATTCTCGTTTGATGTGCCTGAGCAGTGGCGCACGCGCACGCCTGATATTGTCGCCTCCGAGGCGGCGCTGTTACAGGCCCGGCAGTCGGATTACGTCACCTCCGTTGACGGGGCCAAGCAAGTGCTGGCCGAGGCGCAGCGCGAGCGTGACCTGATGGACGCGATGCTGCAAAACAAGATCGTCTCGCTGATCGAGGCAACGCGCGCGCGCAAGACCTTTGCCGATGCCAAGATCAAGTTCGATCAGGTCGTCACCGGCACCGAGCTGGACCGCGCGCAAGAATATTCTGATGTCCTCAAAGAGCTGGCGACCCTCCGCCAGAACCTCAGAGCGAGCACTGACCAGCTGGACCGCACCACTCTGCGCAGCCCGATGCGCGGCATCGTGAACAATTTGAGCGTGACCACCATCGGCGGCGTCGTGCGTCCCGGTGAGGAGATTTTGCAGATCATCCCGCTGGATGAGGAGCTGTTCGTCGAGGCTCGCGTACGCCCCGAAGACATCGCCGGCGTGCGCCCCGGCCAAGAGGCCACGGTCAAGCTCTCGGCCTATGATTATACGATCTACGGCACGCTCAAGGGTGAGGTAAAGCTGATCTCGGCGGATGTGTTCAAGGACGAGCGCGCGCGCGATCCCGACGGCGATCCGCATTACAAGGTGACGGTGGCGGTCGATACGACGAACCTGACCGCCCGCCAGACCGAATTGCAAATCCGCCCCGGCATGCAGGCCAGCGTCGAGTTGCACACAGGCTCCAAAACGGTTTTGCAGTACCTGCTCAAGCCGCTCTATAAGTCCAAACAGGCGCTGCGGGAGCCTTAATCAGCGGTATCGAGCCATATCGTCACCGGCCCGTCATTGACCAATGCCACAGACATATCCGCGCCAAAGCGCCCTGTGGCGACGGGAATCTCCAGCGCCCGCAAGGCATCGGCAAACCCCAGATAGAGCGCCTCCGCCAGATCCGGCTTGGCCGCATAGGAGAACCCCGGCCGCGTCCCGCGTGAGGTATCGGCGGCGAGGGTGAACTGGCTCACCACCAGCGCCGCACCGCCGGTTTGCGCAAGGCTCAGGTTCATCTTGCCCGCCGCGTCCTTGAACAGCCGCAGCTTCGAGATCTTGAGCGCCAGCGCTTCTGCGGTCTTGGCGGTATCCTCGGGCATGGCGCAAACGAGGATCAACAGCCCCGCACCAATCTCTCCGACCACCTCGCCCTCGACCGTGACGCTGGCCTCTGTGACCCGTTGCAGCAGCGCCCTCATGTGTCGTGCCACCGGATGATATCATCCGCCTGCGCGCGCGCGGTGCGAAACTGGTTTGCGGGTGCATCAGGATCGGCATAGCCCATCGAGATCGCACACAGAATCAGGCGGTCCTCGCCGATCCCCAGATGATCCTTGAGCAATGGCGCATAGGCGGCGATGGCGGCCTGCGGGATTGTCGCCACACCAAGGGCAGTCGCGGCGAGGGTGAAGGCGGCGACGAAACCGCCCGTATCCATCGCGCCATATGGCCCAAGCTCGGCGGGGGAATGGATGATCGCCACATGGGGCGCGTCGAAGAAGGCATAGTTACGCATCATTTGTGCGGCACGCCCCGCGCGGTCGGATTTCTCGATGCCCACCGCATCATAAAGCTGGAACCCGCAGGTGCGCCGCCGCTCGGCGTAGTCACCGGTATACGTCGAAGGCCAGGCCAGATCGGGAGCGGGGGGCGTGCCCGCCAGCGCGGTCTCTGTCAGCTTTGCGCGCAACCTCTCTGTCGCGTCCCCGCGCGTGATTTCCACCTGCCACGGCTGGGCATTGCACCACGATGGCACGGCCCGCGCGCTTTGCACGATGCGGGTCAGGTCCGCCTGCGGTACAGGATCCGGCAAAAAGGCGCGGCACGAAAACCGCGTGGTGTGGATCTGGTCGAGTGTATCAATCAGCGTCATATCTCATCCGTTCTGGGCATAGATAAATCCGACGGCGGCGGCCACGATCAGGCCGACAATCACCGTAAAGGTGATCTTGATCGCGGAATAGGGCCGCTCCCCCTGCACGCGGCCGGTACGGCCATTCACGACAAAACGGTAGGATTTGCCGCGGTACTTATAGGCCGCGAGCCAGACCGGCAGCAGGATATGCTTGAACGTCATATCGCTCAGCGCCACATCCATCGAATGAATGCGCTGCCGGTCGCCGCCGATGTCGAATTTGATATCGCGTTGAATCATCGCATCCATTTTCGCACGCGCCTCGTCGTACCCCTCGTCAAGCGCCACGGTATAGCCTTCTGCGCGGAAACCGGCGAGGTATTCCGGGGCATAGGGCTCCAGCGCGGCCAGATCCCACGGCTCCAGCGCATCGGTGAACCGCTTGGGCAGGGAGCGTGACCCCAGCACCAGCACGTCGTCAAAGAACCGCGCCACACGCCCTGAGGTGCTGCGCCAGCGGACTTTTGGCACGCGGACCTGCTGGCGTTTGCCATCGCGCACCACCGTATGTGTCTCATAGTACACCGTGCCACGCTCGCCCGTGTACCGCGTTTCGGTCTGCGCGTCGTAGGTCCAGTAGGGAACATAGATACCGTCCATCCGCCGCCCCTTGCGCGCGTAGGCCTGCAAGCCGTTGGGCGCGAACCACAAACTGCCCAGCCAGTCTTTCATCGCATCGCGCGCGGTATCCTCGGCCAGCGCGAAGGGCAGGACCGCGCGCGGTTTGATATGGCGGTGGGTGCCGGTGTCGACGACCACAGGGGTCGCGCAGAAGGGGCATTCGGTGGCCTGGGAATCGGGGGCAAGTTCGACCTGCGCCGCGCAGTTGGGGCATTGGCTGACGCGGGTCTCTTCCATCTCGGCGGCATCCAGCGTTTGCGCCAGCCCGCGCCGCAGATCCAGCTCGGCGATGGCGCGTGCTTTGGTCCAGACGGTGCCGATCTGCTCGATATTGCCACAATGATCGCATTTGAGATCGGCACCGGCTGGATCGTAGCGCATGTCGCTGCCGCAGGTGGTGCAGGGAAAGCGGTGCTCTTGCAGCACGGCGGTGGGCAGGGTGTCGGGCAAAATAATACCTTTGGCAGTGCGGGAGCATCCGCGACATTCATCCCTGCACCTTGCAGGGTCAGGGGGGCGGTGAACCCAACTTAGGGCCGAAGTTCATCAGCAGCGTCAGGCGCCTGGCGGCGGCGGGGGCGGCAATACGGTGAAAAGCTGCGCCAGCTCCATCACATCCTCGGCGCGCATCCATCCGTCCTGTCCAGGCGTCCAGACAAATGTATCGCGCCGCAGGCCACCTTCGGTCACCATGCGGCCCATCTTGGCCTTGGAATAGGGGCCGGTGGTCGCGCCGCCTTCGGCGATGTGCCAGACATGCTCGACCGGGGGCGGAGGTGGCGCGATGGCGGCGGGGCGGCGCTCCACGCGGGCTGGAGCGGCACCCCAGGGTCCTGCGGCCTGCGCGCCGATCTGCATCCCAAGGCCCGCGCCCAGACCGGCCTGTATGGCCGCCGCACCGGCACCGTCACGGCCCAACCCTTCGGCGGCCTGAAACTGCATAAACTCATTGAGGTTGCCGATCACCCCCATCGACGAGCGTTTGTCCAGCACCTCTTCGACCGCGGGCGGCAGCGAGATGTTTTCGACATAAAGCTCCGGCAGGGCGAGGCCATATTCGGCCAGCTGCGCCTCGATCTCGCCGCCGATGATCTTGCCCAACTCGCGGCTGTTGGCGGCCATATCCAGCACCGGGATCTGCGCGCGCGCGATGGTGCGCGAGAATTCCTGAACGATGATGTTGCGGATCTGGTAGCTGATCTCGTCCATGGTGAATTCGCCGTCCGTGCCCACGATCTCGCGCATGAAAAGCGCGGGGTCGGTGACGCGGACCGTATAAGTGCCGAAGGCGCGCAGGCGCACGGGCCCGAACTCCGGATCGCGCACCATGACGGGGTTCTTGGTTCCCCATTTGAGATTGCTGAACCGGGTGGTGTTGATGAAATAAATTTCGGATTTGAACGGCGACTTGAATCCATGATCCCAATGCTGAAGCGTGGTCATGATCGGCATGTTGTTCGTCTCGAGCATGTAAAGGCCCGGCGTAAACACATCGGCCAGCTGGCCCTCGTGTATGAACACCGCCGCCTGACCCTCGCGCACGGTGAGCTTGGCACCGTATTTGATCTCATGCGCTTCGCGCTCGAACCGCCAGACCAACGTATCGCGGGTGTCATCCGTCCAATGGATCACATCGATGAATTCACCGGAGAGAAAGCCGAAAATGCTCATTTGGTCTGGTCCTTCATAGATTGGTTCGAGGCCAAGGTAGGCGCAGGCTGCGGGCGGATCAAGATGGCGATACCCCTGCTTAAGGTCATACCGGACCGCCGCCTGCCAGCTCTGCGGCGATGCTCTGGATCGCGCCGCGCGCCTGATCGGCGGTCATGCCGGGGCTCAGGCGCGGATCATAGAGCATCTGCAACAGCAATTCATCGTGGCGGGTCAGCAGGGCAAATTCGTCATCGTCGTTAAAAATCGAAGGCCGTGCGCCGGGGCTGTCATTGGCCAACCCCATGCCCTGTGCCAGCTCCTCATGGATGCACGACAGGCGCAGCAGGCTGGGGTTTTCGGCGCGGATTACGGCAATCGCAGTAGTATAGACGTTGCTGCCCGCGCCGGCCGCATAGGCGGCGACGACGCAATAGGTATCGCTGCGCAGATTATTGAGCGGCCCAAGACTGGCCGCCGAGACGCCGGGCAGGCGTGCTGCGGCCTGGGCCAGCGCCTCTCCCCGGTCGTCTTCGCCGGCGATGATCACGATGAAATTCGCGCGCTTTGACACGCTGACGGGGTGGCCCGTCACCCGGCCCAGCCGGTTGGCGTACTCGCGGATATTGCCGCTGTCGGTGGCGCGTTGCGAGGGTGGTACGCTGTCGCCAAAAATCACATCCATCCGGACCGGCGCTGTCCAACGGCGCAGCGGGCTTGGTCCGCCGCGCGCAGAAAAACTGCTGTCGTACTCGTTATACAGAGCAATCTGTTCGAAGTTGCGCGCGAGCATTGTGTTGGTGAACGGCGTGTCACTGCCGCCGCCATCACGGCGCAGTAATCCCTGGCTCAACTGCGCGCCCTGCACCTGATTGAGATAGCTGCGCAGCTGCGCGCTGGCCTCCGAGGTCGGTCGGGCAACAGTCACGGGTTTGGGCGCAGAGGTCGCGGAATTCGGGCGCGCCAACGGTTTCAGCACAGGCTCCACCGGTGCCATTCCTGCGGTGCAGGCCGCGAGGCTCAGCGCCAACAGCGCCGGACCTGCCCAGTTTATGATGCGCCCCCTCGTCATGCTCAGCGCGGAACGGCGCCGCCGGCGGTATCGCCCAGACCGGTTTTCTTGGCTTTGGCCGACGCCAGTGTGTCGCGCAATCTGGCTTCCATCTCTTTGAGGTCCACTTCGGCGGCGGCCCGCTTGGCCTTGCCGGCATCGGCGATTTGCAGGCTTTCCTCGATGGTGCCGATCAGATCGGCATTGGCCGCCTTCACCGCTTCGATGTCAAACACCCCGCGCTCCATTTCCTCTCGGATAACCTTGTTGCTCTCGCGCAGGTTCTTGGCGTTGGAGGTCAAAAGCTCGTTGGTCAGATCATTGGCCTCGCGCACGGCCTTGGCTGCCTCGAACGACCGCTGGATCGTGACAGCCTGTGCCAGCTGCGTCTCCCACAGCGGCACGGTGTTCACGAGCGTCGAATTGATCTTGGTGACCAGTGACTTGTCGTTTTCCTGCACCAGACGGATCGAGGGAAGCGATTGCATCGTCACCTGACGAGTGAGTTTGAGGTCATGCACACGGCGCTCAAGGTCATCGCGCGCGGCGCGCATGTCGCGCAGCTCCTGTGCGACCATGACCTGATCGGCTTCGGCTGCTTTCTCGACCTCCGCCGCCTTTGCGGGGATCACGGTGGCGTCCAACTCGGCCAGCTTGGCCTCGCCCGCCGCAATATAAAGCGCCAGCTCATCGTAGAATTGCAGCGTCTTTTCGTACAGCATGTCGAGCGATTTGATGTCTTTCAAAAGCGTATGCTCATGCGCCAACAGGTTGTCGGTGATCCGGTCGATCTGGCCCTGCACCTTTTCGAACTTTGCGGTGAACTTGGCGAATGGCGCGGCGCGCCCGATCAGCTTTTCCCACCAGCTGCGCTCGCGGCGCACATCCAGTTCCGAGACCGAAAAGCCGCGGATGGTCGTCACGATGCCGCGCAGGCTGTCACCCGCAGGGCCCACATCCTTGTTGCGCACGTCTTGCAACATCGCCTGAGAGATTTCCTGAAGCTCCGCCTGCGCGGCAGAGCCGAAGCTAATGATCGACTGGGTGTCGCCCATGTCCAGCTCGTCCATGCGGGCGCGGATCTCGGCGCTTTGTGGCGCATCTGCCTGCTCCAGCGTGACCACGGCATTTGCATCCGCAGGCTCAGGCAGGACAACGGCGGTGACTTCCTCGACCATGGCAAGGTCTTGGGAGGCTTTCTGGCGGGTAGCTTCGGACATGTTCGGCTCCTTGGGTTAAGGGCGTGGGATTACTCCGGACGCACACCTTCACGCGACAGCCGCTCGCGCAGCACGTCGATTTCTACGGTCAGGTCAGTGCGGTCGGCGAGCAAAGACTTGCGGTTGCGGGCGGCGAAATTCTTCTCCAGATCGTCGAGAAGCGCCAGATAATCGGTGCGGGCCTGTGCGTCGCGGGTGCGCGCGTAAATATCGGCGAATTTCGCCGTCGCGTCGCGTGCGCCTTGCAGATAGACGCCCAGATACTTTCGTGCGGCGGTCAGATCGCGAGGATCTTCCTCGACAGTGCGGATCAGATCGCGGGCGGTCAGGACAAACTGGTCAAGGCGGGCCGCAGCCTGCCGGTCACCCGCGCGGGCAATCGTTTCGCGCATGGTGGTCAAATGTTTTTCCGCCTCGTCCACCACCCGCGCGACACGGTCTTGTTGGAAGGTATCGACGCCGTCCATGCCTTTATGGCGCAGGGGGTCAATGCCGAAGGCTGCCAGATAAAGGCCGGTGGCGATGATACCGTAGAGCACGGGCGCGAGTGTCAGCCCGCCGTCGAGATGCGCAGTAACCGCCAGCGCGGTACCGATCCCGCCGAATACCGCCGCCAGCATCTTGCGCGGCAGGGCAGGGCGGTGGGCAACCTTGCGGGCGTTGAACGCGGCTTCGGCCCGCAATCCGCCGCGCAGCAGCCACGCGGCAAGGGTCAGCGACAGCGCACCCAGCAGAGCCAGTGCCAGAGCGATCGCACCACTGCCGATGCTGGTGGCGACCAGCACCACCGCAGGCACGAACAGCACGTTCGAGCGCCCGCCCGCAGGGTCTACTTCAATCCGGCGGGTGGGCAGCGCTTCCGGGCTTACGCCACCAGTTGCACCATCGGGACTGTATTTTCCGCCAAATCGCTTTGCCACGTCAAAGACCTCCGAGCCAGCCGGAGCTGACGCCGAACAGCAGCACGATCAGTGCGACATAGGCCGTTTTGCGAAGTGGTTTCGGTCCCATCGGTCCCCCGGTGTGCGGCGCGACCCAGCGCCGCGTTGCATATATCATAATCAGCCTGAGGCGGGGTTTCCAGTGTCACGTGACGCGGTGGAGCCCAGTATCTGCCGCAGTGGACCATCATTTCAATATAATTGACCCTTGCGTGACCTTTTGCCGTGCCAGGATGGTTCTATCGCGACTTGGGTGATTTCGGACCACCGCTGGAGAATTTGCGCGGCTTGGCGGGTGCGCCGCTGGCCTTGCGGGCGGCGTCGCGTTCCGCTTTGGGCGGGCGATAGGATTTGGCGGGTTTGCCGCCTTTGCCACGCGGCTTTTGCCCCTCGTCCACTTCCTCGCGCGGCTTGGGCAGACCGGGCTGGCCGGGACCGCCGAATGCTCCTTTATGTGGTACGCGCCGTTTGAACCCGCGCTTAACATGCGTCGGTGGGGCGACAGGCTCTCCCAAAAGCGTCTCCGCCTCCGGTCCCAACTGATCGCGCAATACTTTGCGGCGGATCTCCTCCACCGCGCCTGCCTTCAGCTCGCCGAGCTGGAAGGGGCCGTAACTCACCCGGATCAGACGGTTCACTGTCAGTCCGATTTCTTCCATCGCGCGGCGGATCTCGCGGTTCTTGCCCTCGCGCAAACCGATGGTAAGCCAAGCATTCGCGCCCTGTTGCCGGTCCAGCACCACTTCCATCGGCTGAAAAGGCTGGCCTTCGGAGATGATACCCTTGCGCAAGGGTTCCAGCACCTCATCGGTGGGCCGGCCGTTCACGCGCACACGGTACCGACGCAGCCAGCCGGTCGAGGGCAGCTCCAGCAGGCGCTTTACGCCGCCATCGTTGGTCAGCAGCAGCAAGCCTTCGGAATTGAGGTCAAGCCGCCCGATGCTCATCACCCGCGGCATATCGGCTGGCAGAGCGTCATAGATGGTCTCGCGGCCCTTCTCGTCGCTGTCGCTTGTCACGAGGCCTGTAGTCTTGTGATAGAGCCAGACGCGCGCGGGCTCGGGTGCGCCTACGGGCATGCCATCGACGACGATCCGGTCCGCCTCTGTCACGTTGAGGGCAGGGGAGGTAATGACCTTCCCGTTGACCGACACGCGGCCTTCTTCAATCATCCGCTCCGCCTCGCGCCTGCTGGCGATGCCTGCGCGGCTGAGAGTCTTTGCGATGCGGTCGCCGCTGGGCGTATCTGATGTGCTGTCATTCATGGCTCTTGCCATAGCGCAACCGCCCCTCTTGCGAAAGCATGTGTTTTTGCGCAATCACGGAGGTATGGAATTTACGTCTTTTATGGATATCGCCTTGTCAGAAGCACGTGCCGCCGCCGCGCGCGGCGAAGTGCCGGTGGGCGCTGTGGTGGTTTCGCCTGATGGTGAGGTGATTGCGCAGGCGGGAAACCGCACGCGCGCGGACAACGATCCCACTGCCCATGCCGAGATGTTGGCGATTCGCGCGGCTTGTGCGCATTTAGGGGCCGAACGCCTGACCGGTTGCGCACTTTATGTCACGCTGGAGCCATGTCCGATGTGCGCGGGCGCTATTGCCGCCGCGCGCATCGAAAGGCTCTTCTACGGTGCCTCGGACCCGAAATCGGGCGGGGTGGCACAGGGCGCGCGCGTATTTGCACATCCGCAATGCCACCACGCGCCCCAGATTTTTGACGGGATCGCAGAGCGCGAGGCGGGTGCGCTGCTCCGCGCATTCTTTACCCAGAAGCGGACTTAGCCCAGCATTTCGCGCACAACCTCGTCGGGGCCGCTGGCGCTTGGTGCCTCATGGCGCGCAATGGCCGGTGTCTGGCGCGCCCATTCGGTGCCTTCCGCCAGTTTTGCCATGAACGCCCCAACGTCCGCGCGGCGGGTTCGGATCATCCCTTCCGGGATGACATCGGCCTGCACGGTGTAATCATCGGTCCCGTCGCCTTCCATCAACCAGCCGGGGCGCACGGCCGTCCAATCGAGGCTGTCGCGCTGGTGCAACATATCCTCCATCTCCTGCATCTGCTCGAATACTTGGGACAGTGCCGTGAGGGCAGGGATCTTGAACCAGATCGGGCCACGATCCGACGTCGCGACAAAGGTGGCGGACATCACGATCAGGCGTTTGACGCCCTCCGCCTCCATGGCGTCACAGATCCGCGCAGTACCTTTGGCGTAGAGCGGCGGCGGCGACAGCAATGTTTTGGGGTCATTTCCGACCCCAAGGCAGGACAATACTGCGTCAGAGTCGGCGATCACTGAGTCGAGATCGTCGCTCAGAACGTCAGCCGTGTGATGCGTCAGCCGCGCGTTGCCGGAGGTGTTAGCCGACTCTTCCCGGTCAACCGTGCGCACGGTGTGGCCGCGTGACAGCGCCGTCTCGACGGCTGCCTTGCCCGTCGCGCCGCTGCCGCCAAAAATCGTGAGTGTCAGAGGGGATGGGGATGTCATGGTGTTCTCCTGATGACTAGAAAGAGAGAACACCATGAGAATGGGACCGTTCCAGCCCTGCGGCCCCATGCCGCGAAGGCTTCAGAGCGCGATAGGGTCCATCACCTGCGGCTCGATCACCTTTGTGCCGGGCAGTACGCCATTGATCAGCGCCTCCGCTGACTGCTCAAGCGCGGGGAAAGTGCGGTAGTGGCAGGGAATCACGACCTTGAAATCGAAATAGGTCCGCGCGGCATAGGCCGCCATTGCCATATCCATCGTATAGTGCCCGCCCGCAGACAGGATGCCGATGTCGGGTTTATAATAATCCCCGATCCACGCCATATCCGCCATCAGGCCGGTATCGCCGGAGATATAGATGCACCTATTCTCGCCGCGCAGCACGAACCCTGTCTCGTTGCCCATGTAGCGGTTCACACCCTCGACTTCGGTGGAGGAGGAGTGGGAAGCAGGCACCATGCTGGCGCTCACTTTATCACCTAGGGCAATCGTGCCGCCGATGTTAAACCCCGCACCCTCGACAGCGCCCTGTGCGTGCAGGTGGCCTGCCAATTCGACCATCCCGGACACCGGTGCGCCCGTATCTTTGGAAATTTGCACGATATCCGCCACATGGTCGAAATGCCCGTGGGTCACAAGAATATCCGTGGCCCCTTTGGTGGCGGCGGCGTAGTGGTCCTCCCCCAGCATCGGATTGCCGGTGAGCCAGGGATCCACCAGCACGACGCGGTCCTCGATCTCGATGCGGAACGATCCATGTCCAAGCCAGATGATGTTCATTATTGGTCTCCTGCTGATTATTTCCGCGCAACTTAACCCATTGCGCGGCGATGGCGAGAGGGGGCGCCAAATTTGCGCAAGCGCGCTGTGCAACCGCGCCTGCGGCTTGCCTGTAGCACGCGGGAGCGGTAGAGGACGAATAAGCAGATGAGGAAAACCTATGTCGATTGACGAGCATACCGCCGCGCGGGTCGCGAAACTGGCCCGGATCAAGGTTGAACCCGAAGCGCTTGGGGCGCTGGCGCAGGAGTTCAACACCATTCTGGGCTTCATCGAACAACTGGCCGAAGTGGACATCGAAGGCGTCGAGCCGATGACCTCCGTCACCCCGCAAAACCTCACACGGCGCGCCGATGTGGTAGCGGATGGCGACATGCAGGACGCGATCCTGAAAAACGCGCCCGATGCGCGCGAGGGATTTTTTGCCGTGCCGAAGGTGGTGGAATAATGAGCACTCTGAATAAACTGGGGTTGGCCGAAGCCCGTGATGCACTGCGGAAGGGCGAGACAACGTCCAAAGAGCTGACCGAGGCTTGTCTGAGTGCAATTGAAGGCGCAGGCGCGCTCAACGCATTCGTACACCACACGCCGGAGATTGCGCTGGAGCGTGCGGCGGCCGCCGATGCGCGGCTCAAGGCGGGGGACGCGCCCGCGATGTGTGGCCTGCCCATTGGGATCAAAGATCTGTTCTGTACCAAAGGTGTGCCGTCACAGGCCGCCTCGCGCATCCTTGAAGGGTTCAAGCCCGAATACGAATCCACGGTGACCCAGAACCTCGCCGACGCAGGCGCGGTGATGCTGGGCAAGCTCAACATGGACGAATTTGCCATGGGCTCGTCCACTGAGACCTCCGTTTACGGCAATGCGGTTAACCCCTGGCGTCGCGCGGGCGAGGATACGCCGCTCACACCCGGCGGCTCGTCCGGGGGGTCTGCCGCTGCGGTAGCTGCCGATCTATGTCTGGCCGCGACAGGCACCGACACAGGCGGCTCGATCCGTCAGCCTGCCGCTTTGACCGGCAGGGTGGGCATCAAGCCGACCTACGGGCGCTGTTCGCGCTGGGGTGTGGTGGCTTTCGCCTCATCGCTCGATCAGGCGGGGCCGATGACGAAATCCGTGCGCGATGCGGCCATCATGCTGGAAGCGATGTGCAGCTATGACCCCAAGGACAGTACCTCTGCCAATCTGGCCGTGCCGAACTTCGAGGCGGCCCTGACCGGCGACATGCGCGGCAAGAAGATCGGTATTCCCAAAGAGTACCGCATGGACGGCATGCCCGACGCGATAGAGAAGTTGTGGCAAGACGGCATTGCGATGATGAAAGACGCGGGCGCTGAAATCGTCGATATCTCGCTGCCGCACACGAAATATGCGCTGCCTGCCTATTACGTGATCGCACCAGCCGAAGCGTCGTCGAATCTGGCGCGCTACGATGGTGTGCGCTATGGTCACCGTGCCAAGCTGGACGCGGGAGATGGCATCACCGAGATGTACGAAAAGACCCGCGCCGAAGGCTTTGGCGCGGAGGTTCAGCGGCGTGTGATGATCGGCACCTACGTGCTCTCGGCGGGTTTCTACGATGCCTATTACAACCGCGCACGGCGGGTCCGGACGCTCATCAAAAAAGACTTTGATGACGCGTTCGCCGCTGGCATCGACTGTATCCTGACGCCTGCCACCCCCTCTGCCGCGTTTGGGCTGGGCGAAATGACCGATGCCGACCCGATCAAGATGTATCTTAACGACGTCTTTACCGTCACGGTGAACCTTGCCGGTCTTCCGGGCATCGTCGTGCCGACTGCCACCGATGCGCAGGGGCTACCTTTGGGTCTGCAACTGATCGGCAAACCATGGGAGGAGGCGGATCTGCTGTCTTCCGCCTATGCGCTCGAACAGGCGGCAGGGTTTGTAGCCAAGCCCGACAAATGGTGGTAGACGCCCTCGATACGCGTAACTGAATGCAGGCTTTTGAGATGATGAGTGTTCGACTAGCCCTTGGTGTATGTGCTGTTGCCGCGATTGCGGCCTGCCAGCCATCCGCACCCGAAGACAGCCGTTTTGGCGTAGGCTTTGACCAGACTTTCGACGCGCAGCGGGCGAACCGCGATGCGGCGCTTGCCAACGGCACTTTTCCTGCCGCGCCCGGTGTGACATCGCAGCCTTTACCGGGCTCTGCCGAGGATACGGCGGCACAGACGTCGGCAATCCTCGCGCAGACTGGGCCGGTGTCGGATGCGGAGCGTATGGCCGCTGCGACGAATAATTCCGGTGTGGCCCCACTTGAGGCCAGCCCCGCGAATGCACCGCCGGTTGCGGTCAACAGCGCGACGGGAATAAGCCAGGAAAACAGCTTTGATGCGGTATCGGGCACGCGCAGCATCGAAAGCGATGCGGCACGCATCGCATCGAATCGTGCGCAGTACCAGGTGATCCAGCCCCAAGCGCTGCCACAACGTACCGGGAATGAGCCTAACATCGTTGAATTTGCGCTCTCAACGAGCCATCCAGTAGGCACCAAAGTGTACCGGCGCAGTCCTTTCAATGCGACCAACCGCTACAATCGCAGTTGCGGAGAGTTCCGTCATCAGGATCAGGCGCAGATCGCGTTTCTGGCCGCAGGCGGGCCCGAGCGCGACAGAAGTGGTATGGACCCGGACGGCGATGGATATGCCTGCCGATGGGATCCCTCGATCTACCGGAACATAGCCGGGTAACTGCGCGCCCGTGGTGACGCGCTATGTCCGCTCGCCCAACTGTGGCCCGCGCCGTGACGGTCTGACGCCCTGCCTTATCGTCATTCATTATACCGCCATGCAAAGCGCGCACGCCGCGCTTGAGCGTTTGTGCGATCCACAGGCGGAAGTATCCGCGCATTACCTGATCGGCTTGCAGGGCGACGTGACCCAGATGGTCGACGAGGCCGCGCGCGCGTGGCACGCGGGGGCGGGCGCGTGGGCGGGCGCCGACGATATCAACTCACGCTCCATCGGGATCGAGCTTGATAATCGTGGCCATCATCCGTTCCCCGAGCCCCAGATGAGCGCATTGGAATCGTTGATGCGCGGGATCATGGCGCGGTGGGACATTCCCCCCGCGGGCGTCATAGGCCACTCGGATATGGCACCGGGGCGCAAATGGGATCCCGGTCCACACTTCGACTGGGCGCGTCTGGAGCGCGGTGACCTTGCATCAACGGGCCAGCGGCGCGGGCAGGGGGGCACAGATGAAGCAGCCTTTATCAGCGCCGCGCAAGAGGCCGGTTACACCGCGCAGGCCGGTCCTGAGGCACTGTTGCGAGCAACCCGCCTTCGCCGCGCCCCGTGGCGCAAGGGGGCGCTGCAAAAGGCTGACTTCTATTTGTAAGCGGCCGCTCTACCGCGAATGACCATTGACCGCACGGCCCGCTTGCGCGTACTGCCCTTCTTGCGCGGAAGGCTGGATGGCCGCTTTGCTGGGCAACCAGCGGGGAGGAAAGTCCGGACTCCAGGAAGAAACGGTGCCGGGTAACGCCCGGGCGGGGCAACCCGACGGAAAGCGCCACAGAAAATAAACCGCCTGTCAGTCCAGAGCTTGCTTTGGGTCTCTGTCAGGTAAGGGTGAAACGGTGGGGTAAGAGCCCACCGCGCGGCTGGCAACAGCGGCGGCATGGCAAGCCCCACCGGGAGCAACGCCAAATAGGGACCGCGTGCCGCGTCTGTCTTCGGGCAGGCCGGCGGAGCCTCTTTCGCTCCAGCAGGTCCGGGTTGGCGGCTGTAGCTGTGTCGGTAACGGCATGGTCAGAGGAATGGTCATCCAGAAGGGGCAACCCTTTGGACAGAATCCGGCTTACAGGCCTTCCGCGCAAATAACCGACTTCAACAGCTTGGGTTGGGGCGATACGGGGTTGACTCGCCCTGTGGCACGGGTAGAACCCGAAACTCAGAGATGACGCGCGCCTATCAAGGGATTTGCCGCGCCGCACAGGAGAATACAAAATGGCTAAGCCAACCACGATCAAGATCCGTCTGAACTCGTCCGCGGGCACAGGCCATTTCTACGTCACCAAAAAGAACGCGCGCACCATGACCGAAAAAATGGTCATGAAGAAATACGATCCCGTTGCCCGCAAGCACGTGGAATATAAAGAAGGCAAGATCAAGTAAGATCGATCTGCTTTGATGCATCGAAAGCCGCGCAGCATTGCGCGGCTTTTTGCGTTTCGAACCTATGTGAGGTCGTATGATGCTGCGCCGATAGGTCAGGATATTGTAAGGGCCTGCGCCAGCGCGCTTTGGTCGTTAGATGAAAAAAGCCGCCCTCGAAAGGGCGGCCTTGGTCATCATACAGATAGGCGGTGTTACTCGCGGTTGCCGAACAGTTGCAGCAACATCATGAACATGTTGATGAAGTTCAGGTAAAGGCTCAGCGCGCCCATGATCGCGGATTTACCAAGCCACTCTGCATCGCCATGCTGTGCGTGTGCGATATAGTCGGTCTTGATCCGCTGTGTGTCATACGCGGTCAGGCCTGCGAAAATCAGAACACCGATCGCGGAGACGGCAAAGGTCAGCGCGGGGCTGGCGAGCCAGATGTTGATGATCGACACGACGATCAGTCCGATGACGCCCATGATCAGGAAGCTACCCCAGCCGGAGATGTCCTTTTTCGTGGTGTAGCCCCAGAGGGACAGCCCGGCGAAAGCAATCGAGGTCGCGAGGAAGACCTGAATGATCGACGCGCCGGTAAAGATCAGGAAGATCGAGCTGATCGACAGACCCATGACAAAGGCGAATACGTAGAACATCAGTTGCGCTGTGGCCGCTGACATCTTGTTGATCATCGCGCTGAAACCGAACACGAACGCCAGTGGTGCGAACATGATCACCCACTTGAGCGGGGAAGCGTAGAGCGCATAACCGATGTCTGTGAGGTATTGTCCCTCGCGCAGCTGTGCAGCGGCGGCGGATGGATCGGATGTAACCGCAAGACCTGAAATGGCCCATGCGGCGGCGAAAGTAATCAGCATGCCGACGGACATTGTGCCGTAGACTTTGCTCATGTGTGCGCGCAGGCCCTCATCAATCGCGGCTGTGCGGCTTCCGGCACTGGTCCGGATTGTATTCACGTCTGCCATGTAAAACTCCCTAAAGCTGCCCGCGCAAATGAATTCCAGCGGGTACCCCCGTAACATCGGGCCTATGCCACTCCTTTTCAAGGTTTTTCAGTCAGGTTTTTCACAGGGATCGATAAGTGGTTAACACTTCCATGAGGCGGGTGCATCCCACAGGGGGCGAGCGGCCTCGGTCCGGGCCTGATCGGGGGTGATCCCGGCGTCGCGCAGCTGTGCATCCGACAGCCCCGACAGCTGTTTGCGGCTGCGCCACAAGGCGATGGCACTGCGCAAGCCAAGCCTGGCGCGCGGTTTCTTGTGTCGGGCGGAGGGGAGGGTGATGGGCATGCCGGAGATCCTTCGGGTGATGAATAGTAGAGTTTGTATCGGGTAGCTTGATATGTCGCACAGAATGATCCATCATATAAGTGAATGTTGTTGATGCTTATCATTGGATTTGGTGATGTATGAGAAATCTTGATCTGGCCACGCTGCGCGCTTTCGTCGCTGTGGCCGATGCGGGCGGGGTGACGCGGGCGGCGGGGTTCTTGCATCTCACGCAATCGGCAGTGTCGATGCAGCTCAAGCGGCTGGAGGAGATCCTCGACGTACAGCTAATGGATCGGAGCGGGCGCACCATCGCTTTTACCGCCAGCGGTGACCAGTTTTTGGGATATGCGCGGCGCATGGTTGCGATGAACGACGAAATCGTGGCGCGCCTGACAGCGCCGGAATTCGCAGGTACTCTGCGTTTGGGCGTGCCCCATGACATCGTCTATCCGGTGATCCCGCAGGTGCTCAAACAGTTCAACGCAACCTATCCGGCGATCCGCGTCCTTCTCGAATCGTCGAACACGCACAGCCTCAAAAAGATGTTCGCCAAAGGGGAATGCGACGTCATCCTGACGACGGAAACAGCGCCGGGCGAGGGGGCGGTGACGCTGGCGCGGCGGCCGCTGCACTGGATCGGGGCGCCGGGGGGGGCGGCCTGGCGCCAGCGCCCGCTGAGCATCGCATTCGGGCGGTTCTGCACCTTCCGCCCGTTGGTAGTGGCCGCGCTGGATGGTGCCGGTATCGCGTGGCAGATGCTGCTGGAGACCGACAATGACAGTGCTATTCACGCGACTGTCAGCGCCGATCTGGCCGTGCATACCGCCATCGAAGGGACGCAGGCACAACAACTGGTCCGGATTGACCATGGGGGCGCATTGCCTGAATTGCCCGAACAATTGATCAATCTCTACACCTCCGATGGACCCACGTCCGAGCCGTTGTCGCGTCTGGTCGCGCTGTTGTCCGAAGCCATCGGCCAAAGGCAGCCTGCTTTTTCAAGATAAACTTGCGTTTTCGCAATAAAACGGTGCCTTCCCGCGGTCGTCCACGCGCAAACAGGCGGGTCCCCGCAGGTTTTGGGGCCGCTCTATCTAAATGTTTTGAGGACAATAATTTTCCGCCTATGTTCGCTCCAGAATGACGCAAATGCCATTCTCTCGCAGGTTCCCGCTTTGCGTTTTGGTAAAGTCGGGACCGTATCATGTAAAAAGGCACTGCAAATGGCCCATGTCGTGGATACCCATGTCGGCAAACGGATTCGCCAGCGGCGGTGGCTGATTGCGATGACACAAGAGCGTCTTGCGGATGTCGTGGGCATCAGATTCCAGCAGATCCAGAAATACGAGACGGGCGCAAACCGCGTAAGTGCCTCGCGGCTTTGGGATATCGCGCGGGCGCTGGATGTGCCGGTGGCCTATTTCTTCGACGAGATGCCGCAGGAGTGTGACAGTCGCGGAGCGGCCAAATATAATGTCCCCGATGATCTGATGAGCGACCGTGAAGCGATGGAGCTGATCCGGTCCTATTACGCCATCCCCGAACACCAGCGCCGCAGCCTGTTCGAGCTGGCCCGCGTGCTGAGCGATGTGGCCTGAGAGGCGCGGCTGCTGAAAACCGAGCGTTATTTCAGGGTGGGCTCTTGCATGGCGGGGGCCCAAGTGAGACCAAAAGTCATGAAAACTGATCCCCGCCAAAACCCCGAGCTGATTGCAGATCTGACCCGTGTCGCGCATCTGATGGCAGATGCTGCGCGCAAGGTGATCCTGCCCTATTTCCGCAGCGAGACGCTGAGTGCCGAGAACAAGCTGGCGGGCGGCTATGACCCCGTCACCCGTGCCGACCGTGAGGGCGAGGACGCGATGCGTGCCGTTCTGGCGCGGCACCGGCCCGATGACGGCATCCTTGGCGAAGAGCTGGGAACAAAGGAGGGCACGAGCGGCCTAACCTGGGTGCTGGATCCCATCGACGGCACGCGGGGGTTTGTGTCTGGCACGCCGACGTGGGGTGTGCTGATTGCTGTGGGCGGGAGCGGGGGGCCGGTGATTGGCATCGTCGATCAGCCCTACACGGGCGAGCGTTTCATCGGCACGCCGGACGGTGCGCAGCTGATCCGCGCGGGAAGCAGCCGCGCTATCCGCACCCGTGCGTCGCGACCATTGTCGCAGGCGACCGTCTTTACCACCTTTCCCGAAGTGGGCAGCCCTGCGGAGGGGGCTGCTTTTGCCGCTGTGGCGCAACGCGCGCAGCTGACCCGCTATGGCATGGATTGCTACGCCTATGCGCTGGTGGCCTGTGGTCATGTCGATCTGGTCATCGAGGCGGGATTGAACGCCTATGACATTCAGGGGCCGCTGGCGCTGATCGAGGCGGCAGGCGGGATCGTGACCGATTGGCAGGGTGGCCCGGCGCATGGCGGGGGCCGCGTCATCGCCGCCGCCAACGCTACCATTCACGCCGAGGCGCTGGCGGTTTTGTCGGCAGCTCTTGCACCGTGACGATCACTTTGCTGCGCAACGCCGATGCGGTCCTGACAATGGACGATGCGCGGCGCGAGCTGTCGGGGGCCGACATCGTGATGCGGGACGGGGTGATCGCCGCGATCGGCACTGCGCTGGAGATCTCCGAGGGGGCAGAAGTGATTGATCTGGCCGGTTGTCTGGTCACCCCCGGTCTGGTGAACACACACCACCATCTGTACCAAAGTCTGACGCGCGCGGTGCCCGGCGCGCAGGATGCGCTGCTGTTTGGCTGGTTACGCAGGCTCTATCCCATCTGGGCGCGGTTCACCCCTGACCACATGTTCACCTCCGCGCAGGTCGGGCTGGCCGAGCTTGCGCTGTCGGGCTGCACGCTCAGCTCCGATCACCTCTATCTTTATCCTAACGGCGCGCGGCTGGAGGATACGATCCACGCCGCCGCCACGGTCGGTCTGCGTTTTCACCCCACCCGCGGCGCCATGAGCATCGGCGAGAGCAAAGGCGGCCTGCCGCCCGATGCGCTGGTCGAGGAGGAAGATGCGATACTGGAGGACTGCATCCGCGTGATCGACGCCTTCCACGACCCCGCCGAAGGGTCCATGTGCCGTGTGGGCATCGCACCCTGTTCGCCTTTCTCGGTGAGTACGGACCTGATGCGCAACGCGGCGCTTCTGGCGCGCGACAAGGGCGTGATGCTGCACACCCATCTGGCCGAAAACGACGAAGACATCGCCTATTCGCTGGCGAAATTTAACTGCCGTCCGGGCCAATATGCCGAAAGCCTCGGCTGGGTCGGCAGGGATGTCTGGCACGCCCATTGTGTCAAGCTGGACCCTTCTGAGATCGCCCTTTTTGCGGCCACGGGCACAGGGGTCGCGCATTGCCCTTGTTCGAATTGCCGCCTCGGCAGTGGGATCGCGCCGCTGCGGGCGATGCGTGACGCGGGCGTGGCTGTGGGTCTCGGCGTCGATGGCTCAGCGAGCAATGATGCGGGCAATCTGGTGGCGGAGGCGCGGCAGGCTATGCTGTTGCAACGCGTGTCGCAAGGGGCCGGCGCCATGAGCGCGCGCGATGCGCTGGAAATCGCGACGCGGGGCGGCGCCGATGTGCTGGGGCGGCCCGATTGCGGGCGTCTGGCGGTAGGGATGCGCGCAGATATCGCGATCTGGGACTTGCGAGGGGTGGAAACCGCCGGCTCATGGGATCCCGCTGCGCTGCTTTTGGCCGGCCCCACGACCGTCCGGTATCTTTTCGTTAATGGCCGTGCTGTAGTCCGGGACGGTGAAATCACCACACTCGATTTGCCTGCGGTGTTGCAACGTCAGCGCGATATGGCGTCTGAGTTGAAAGATCTGACGGGCTGAGGGGATCTAATATGAAACTGGCATCTTTTGGCTTTGCAGTTTGTGCCGCCCTCGCGGCCTGCGGGACACCCACGCCCACACCCCCATCCGTGGCGTCGGGCGCGGCTGCGCAGATCAACAGCATCAGGCAACAGGCCAATCTGCCCGCCGTGCGGCGCAGTGCAGTATTGGATGCTGCGGCGCAGGCCCATGCAGACGATATGGCAACACGAGGCTTTTTCAGCCATCGGGGCAGTAACGGGTCAACCGCGGGCGCGCGGGTAACGGCGGCGGGCTATCGCTGGTGCAGGGTGGCGGAGAATATCAGCAGAGGACAATCTGGCCCTGCCAGCGCAATCGAAGGCTGGCGCAGATCACCGGGCCACTACAGGAATATGATCAACAGCGATATGCGCGACTTTGGTCTGGCCAATGCAGGCACGTATTGGGTCATGGTGTTGGCGGGCAACAGGTGCTGATCTAACCCAGTGCTGACGGGGCGACGCAGCGCCCCGCGATCCATGTGGCGCGCAGGGCGCGGTCGTCGCCCATCATAATCGTCGCAAAGATATCTTCCCATACGTCACCGGATCGGTTGGCGCGCTGTGCAATCGCCTGAGTAGAGCCAAGGTCAAGCACCGCGATATCGGCGTAATGCCCTTGGGTCAGGCTGCCGACCTCGCCGCCCAGATGCAACGCATGCGCGGACCCTTGGGTCGCCAGCCAAAGAAGCTGGGCGGCGTGCAGGGCCTGACCGTGGGACTGCGCCGCCTCGTATGCGGCGGCCATGGTCCGCAGCATCGAGAACGAAGATCCCCCGCCCGTATCCGTCGCCAGCCCCAGCGGGATACCGCGCGCGGCCAAGGCAGGCAGGTTGAGCGCGCCCGAGCCGATAAAGGCGTTGGACGTGGGGCAGTGGATCACGCGCCCCTGAACCTCTGCCAGCCGGTCGATCTCGCGCGCGGTCAGGTGGATCGCATGACCGTAAAGACCGCGCTCCCCCAGCAGCCCGTGCGCCTCGTAGGTATCAAGATAGTCGCGGGCCTGCGGATAGAGGTTGCGCACCCATGCCACCTCGTCGGGTTGCTCGCTCAGATGGGTCTGCATCAGGCAATCGGGGTGCTCCGCCCAAAGCCCGCCGAGTGCCGAGAGTTGATCAGGCGTTGATGTGGGCGAGAAACGCGGCGTGATCGCATAGCGCCCGCGACCCTTTGCGTGCCAGCGCGCAATCAGCGCCTTGCTGTCGTCATAGGCCGACTGCGCCGTATCGCGCAGGTTGTCGGGCGCGTTGCGGTCCATGCAGGTCTTGCCGGTTACGACGGCCTGTCCGCGCGCCTGCGCTTGTGCGAACAATGCATCGACGCTGTGCGGATGGATCGTGGCGAAAGAGGCGATGGTCGTCGTACCATGCGCCGCCGTCAGATCCAGATAGCGCGCGGCGATCTCGTCGGCATAGTCGGGATCGGCAAAGCGCGCCTCCTCCGGGAAGGTATAGGTGTTGAGCCAGTCGATCAGCCGTTTGCCCCAACTCGCGATCATTGCGGTCTGCGGGTAGTGGGCATGCGCATCCACAAAGCCGGGACAGATCAGATCAGACCCGTAGGAGACAACGCGTGCGTCCGGATGCGCCAACTTGAGACGATTGGCATCACCTATTTCAATAATTCGCGCGCCATCGATCAGGACGCCGCCCGTGCTGTTGACGCTCACGCAATCGGACCATGGCGCGGTCAGGGGATCGCCCCGAAATATGAGGGTTTGACCGGTAAGAAGGGTTTGTGTCTGCATGGGCCGGTTGTACCTGTTTCAAATACCCAGGCAATGGGCATCTGCGCGCCATTGTGGTCCGGCCCCTGCCTGCATATGGTGCGCCAAAGTCGGCTCAGGGGGATGCATTATGTCAGATCAGATCTTGGAAACAGACCCCGAAGAGCAAGAGCCCGAGGCCTATGTTCTGGGCAAGCGCGACGTCGCCGCGATCCTGTATGCGGTAGAAATCGACGACCGCGAAAAGCTGATCGAGTTGATGGAGCCGCTGCACCCGGCTGACATCGCCGACCTTCTGGAGCAGATCAGCTCTTATGACCGCGCGCGCCTGATCCGGTTGTATGACCTTGAATTCGATGGTGAAATCCTGTCGGAGCTGGATGAGGCCATCCGCGACGAAGTGGTCGCACTGCTGACGCCGGAGGTGTTGCAGGAGGCGATGCGCGAGCTGGACAGCGATGATGTGGTCGACATCCTCGAAGACCTTGAAGACGCGCAACAGGCGACGATCATGGACGCGCTGGACGAGGGCGACCGCGTCGCCGTCCAGCAGGCCATGTCCTACCCCGAATACTCCGCCGGCCGTCTGATGCAGCGCGAGGTCGTCATGGCGCCCGAGCATTGGACCGTGGGCGAAGCGATCGACCATCTGCGCAAGACCCCCGAGGACGATCTGCCCGACCAGTTCTATCACATTATCGTGGTCGATCCGCGCCTGCATCCGGTGGGCAACGTCACGCTCGGCAAGCTCATGCGCTCCAAGCGCGCGACGCGCCTCGTCGATCTGTACGAGGAGACGTTCAAGGTGTTTGCCGCGACGCAGGTCGAGGGCGATGTGGCCTATGCCTTCAACCAGTACCACCTGATTTCCGCCCCCGTCGTGGACGAGGACGGCCGCCTGATCGGCGTGATTACCATCGACGACGCCATGGCCGTGCTGGACGAGGAGCACGAGGAAGACATACTGCGTCTTGCCGGTGTGGGCGAGGGATCGCTCAGCGACCGGGTGATCGAGACCACCAAACAGCGGCTGCCCTGGCTGGCCGTAAACCTGGTGACCGCCATCGCGGCGAGCCTTGTGATCGCGCAATTCGAGATGGCGCTGAGCCAGATCGTGGCGCTGGCCGTACTGATGCCCATTGTCGCGTCGATGGGCGGTAATGCCGGCACCCAAAGCCTGACCGTCGCCGTGCGCGCGCTGGCGACCAAGGATCTCACCGGCTCGAACGTGTGGCGGGTGATCCGGCGCGAGAGCCTTGTTGGCCTGATCAATGGGTCGATTTTCGCGGTGGTGATGGGGATCGTCGGCGTGATCTGGTTCGGGTCTCCGGCGCTGGGCGGTGTGATCGCGGTGGCGATGGTGATCAACATGGTGATCGCGGGCCTTGCGGGGACCGGCATCCCGATCCTGTTGGAACGGGTGGGCGTGGACCCTGCGCTGGCCTCGGGCGCTTTTGTCACCACGGTCACCGATATTGTTGGCTTTTTCGCCTTCCTCGGCCTCGCGGCATACGTCCTGCTGTGAGCATCGCGGACGAGAAAGCGGCGGCGCGTAAGGCGGCATTTGCCTGCCGCAAGCCCCTGTTCGAAAACGCGAACGCAGCGCAGGCGGGCTATCTGAGCGAAGTGCTGGCGGGCTACCGCGGGGTGCCGGTGTCGGGCTTTATGCCGATCCGTACTGAGATCGATCCGCGCCCCGCCATGGCAGAAGCGAGCGCGCAGGGCATGGTCGGCGTCCCGGTGATCGCAGCTGAGGGCCAGCCGCTGAAGTTCGCGCAGTGGAGCCCGGAGATGGTCATGGTTGCAGGACCATTCGGCGCTGCGGTGCCGCAGATCCCTGAGTATTTCGAGCCAGAGATCCTGATCGTGCCGCTGTTGTCGTTCGACCGTCGCGGCGGGCGGCTGGGCTACGGCGGCGGGTTCTACGATCGCACGCTGGAGATGCTGCGCGCGCGGCGTGCGACGCTGGCTATCGGTTTCACCTTTGCCGGTCAGGAGGTAAACGCCGCGCCGGTCGAGGCCACCGACCAGCCGCTTGATCTGGTGGTGACCGAGACGGGCGTGATCGAAATCGGCTAACCCCGTATTGCCCTCCTATCCCTCGCGACAATCTGCGCCGTATCTGTGATACCTTGCCCCTTGCACAGGCCAGTTCAGCCGCGTAGCGATAGCTGCATGAAAATACTCTTTCTTGGTGATGTGATGGGCCGCGCCGGGCGCCGCGCCATCAGCGATAATCTGGCTCGTCTGCGGAGCGAATGGAAACTCGATTTCATCGTCGTCAACGGCGAGAACGCGACGTCGGGCATGGGGCTGTCGGGCAGCCACGCCAAGGATCTGCTGGATGCGGGCGCCGATTGCCTGACGCTGGGCGATCATGCCTTCGATCAAAAGGACATGCTGGCCTATATCGCGCAGGAGCCGCGTATCATCCGTCCGCTCAACTTCTCCAAGAAGGCGCCGGGTGCCGGTGCACGCCTCTTCAAGACACGGACGGGCAAACAGGTGCTGGTCACACAGGCGCTGGGGCAGGTGTTTATGAAACGCCCCTACGATGATCCCTTCTCCGCGCTGGATCAGGTGTTCAAGACCCATCCGTTGGGCGGGCTGGCCAATGCGATCATCGTCGATATCCATTGCGAGGCGACCTCGGAGAAGATGGCGACGGGGCATTGGTGCGACGGTCGCGCGTCTTTAGTCGTGGGCACGCATACTCATGTGCCGACCTCGGATGCGATGATCCTGCCGGGGGGGACCGGATACCTCAGCGATGCGGGGATGTGCGGGGACTATCATTCGGTCATCGGAATGGAAAAGGCCGAGCCGCTGCGCCGCTTCATCACTGGCATGCCTAAGGAGCGTTTCACGCCCGCGAACGGTGAAGCGACCCTGTCGGGTGTTTATATCGAGACGGATGACAAAACCGGCCGCGCCACGCGGATCGTTCCCGTGCGACAGGGCGGCACGCTACAACAGAGCGCGCCTTGAGCGAAGCGGCGCTGAGCCGCCGCGAAATCCTGCTGTTTTCGGGATTTCTGGTGCTGATGGGTGCGGGGTGGGGTGCGACCCAGCCGCTGACCAAAATCGCGGTCAGCACCGGATATGGCGCCTTCGGGTTGCTGGTCTGGCAGCAGGCAATAGGGGCGGCGTTGATGGCTGCCGTCTGCCTAATCCGTCGCACATCCCTGCCGCGCCAACCTGCGGCCCTGCGCGCCTATGTCGTGATCGCCCTTGTGGGCGCGGTGCTGCCCAATTCGATCTCCTATACCGCGGCGGTGCATCTGCCTGCGGGCATCATGTCACTGCTGCTGAGCATCATTCCGATGTTCGCCTTCGGCATCGCGCTGTTGCTGGGTACGGACCGTTTTGCGTGGCGACGGCTGGGGGGCCTTTGCTTTGGGCTGATCGGGGTGCTGATCATCATCGTGCCTTCGGTTGATCTTGGTGCTGTGGTGCCCGTCGGCTGGGCGGCTGCGTATCTGGTGGTGGCGATGTTTTACGCGTTCGAGGGGAATTACGTCGCGCGTTGGGGTGTGGCGGGGCTGGATCCGTTTCAGCTGATGCTTGGGGCGTCTCTGGTGGGGGTGTCGATTGTGGTGCCGCTGATGCTGGTGACGGGCCAGACCATCGCGCCGCAGTGGCCGCTGCCGCGCGCGCAGGCGGCACTGATCGGTGCTTCGGTTGTGCATGTGCTGGTCTACGCCAGCTATGTCTGGCTGGTGGGGCGGGCCGGTGCAGTGTTTGCCGTGCAGGTCAGTTATCTGGTGACCGGCTTTGGCCTGTTCTGGGCCTGGCTTGTGCTGGGTGAGGCCTTCTCGAACGTGGTCTGGCTGGCTCTCGCGGTGATGTTCGCCGGCATGTATCTGGTGCAGCCAAGGCCAGATGGCACGGTAAAACCAGTGCTTGATGCAGGGCCGGCAATCGGCGACAAGTGATCCGTAATCAAAGGCGGTCCCATGCAACTCTTTGAACTCTCCCAATTCTCGCAGGCGATGCTGGCCCTCACTGTCGTCGTCGTCATGTTCGTCATGTTCTTGCGCGAAACACTGCCCACCGAGGTGGTGGCTCTGTCCGGGGCCGCGACCCTGCTGGCGCTGGGGCTTTTGCCCTATGACGACGCGCTGGTGGTGCTGTCGAATTCCGCGCCCTGGACCATTGCGGCGATGTTTATCGTAATGGGCGCGCTGGTGCGCACCGGCGCGCTGGAGGTGCTGACCCGGCTGGCCGAGCGCTACGCCCGCACCAATCCTAAACTGGCGGTGGTCGGCGTGATCCTGTCGGTGATGGGCGCGAGTGCGATCATGAACAACACCCCCGTCGTGGTGGTGATGATCCCGGTGGTGGTGCAACTGTCCAAAACGCTGGGCACCAAAGCATCCAAGCTGCTGATCCCGCTGAGTTATGCCGCGATTATGGGCGGCTCTCTTACACTGATCGGCACCTCGACCAACCTGTTGGTGGACGGCGTGGCGCGGGCGCAGGGCATGGAGCCGTTCGGCATCTTCGAGATCCTGCCCATCGGGCTGATCGTCTGCGCCTGGGGCCTCATCTATATGGCGACCATCGGTCGGCGTTTGCTGCCCGAGCGTGACAGCATGGCGGGGATGCTCAGCGACCGGTCGAAAATGAAATTCTTCTCCGAAGCGGTGATCCCGCCCGACAGCAACCTGATCGGGCGCGAGGTGATGGATGTGCAGCTGTTCAAGCGCGACGGCGTGCGGTTGATCGACGTTGTGCGCGGTGATGCCTCGCTGCGGCGCAACCTGAAAGATGTCGTGCTCAAAACGGGTGACCGCGTGGTGCTGCGCACCCAGATGGCAGAGCTGCTGAGCCTTCAGGCCACGCCCGAACTCAAGCGCGTCGATCAGGTTTCTGCCGTCGAGACGACGACCGTGGAGGTGCTGATCACACCCGGCTGCAAAATGATCGGGCGCAGCCTCGGCGCGCTTCGGTTGCGGCGGCGCTACGGTGTCTATCCGCTGGCGGTTCACCGTCGGAACCAGAACATCGGCCGCCAGCTTGATGATCTAGTGGTGCGTGTGGGCGATACGTTGCTGCTGGAAGGAGCTGCGGAAGACATTCAGCGCCTGTCCGTCGATATGGATATGGTCGATGTGAGCACGCCGTCACAGCGCGCCTACCGTCGCGGGCATGCACCGATTGCAATTGGTGCGCTGGCCGCCATCGTCATTCTGGCGGCGCTCAATGTGGCGCCGATCCTGATGCTTGCGATCATCGCGGTCGCTGTGGTGCTGGTCAGCGGCTGCATCGACGCGGACGAGGCGTTCTCTTATATTGACGGTCGTCTGCTGGCGTTGATCTTTTCCATGCTCTGTGTCGGCGCTGCCCTGCAACATACCGGCGCGGTCCAGCTGATCGTCGATGCCGTGGCGCCGGGGCTGACCGGTATGCCGCCTGCGGTCGTCATCTTTGCGGTGTTCCTGATGACCACCACCTTTACCGAAATCGTGTCCAACAATGCGGTTGCGGTGATCATGACCCCCATTGCGATATCGCTGGCCGCTGCGCTGGGCATGGACCCGCGGGCGCTGGTGGTGGCGGTGATGATCGCAGCCTCATGTGCCTTTGCCACGCCCATCGGATATCAGACCAACACGCTGGTCTACGGGCCCGGAGGCTATAAGTTCACCGATTTTATGCGTGTGGGCATCCCGCTGAACCTGTCGATGTCGCTGATCGCGAGCGCGTTCATTCCGCTGATCTGGTAAGCGGGCAAGGCCCGCTGGTTTCGCCGTCAGAGCGGCCAGAACACGAGGATCGAGACGGCGACGATAATGATCTCAAGCGGCAGACCGATGCGCCAGTAATCGCCAAAGCTATAGCCGCCGGGCCCAAGGATCAGCGTGTTGTTCTTATGCCCGATCGGGGTGAGAAAGGCCGAGGACGCGGCGATGGCCACCGCCATGAGGAACGGATCGGGATTGACCTGCATCGTCTGCGCCATCTGGATGCCCACCGGGGCAGCGACAATCGTGGTGGCCGTGTTGTTGAGTACATCTGACAGGGTCATCGTCACGATCATCAGGATCGTGAGCACGGCCCACGCTGGCATCCCGGCGGTGAGGCTCACGAGGGTGCCCGCGATCAGCTCGGTGCCGCCGGATTTTTCCAGCGCTGCCCCAAGCGGGATCATCGAGCCCAGCAGGACCACCACCGGCCACTCGATGTGGGTGTAGAGTTCGGAAAGCGGTATGATCTTGGTCAGGACATAGGCGATGACCACGATGCCGAGGGCGATGGGCAGATAGAGCAGCCCCAGAGAGGCTGCGACCACTGCACCGGCAAACATGCCGATTGCAAGCCAGACCTTGCTGTTTTCGGTCACCGCGAGGCCCCGGTCGGCGAGCGGTAGCACGCCGAGCCAGAGGGTCACGTCGTCGCCCGTATCGCGCGGGACCAGCAGCAACAGGATATCGCCGGGCTCCAGCTTGGTCTGGCGCAGGTGGTCGGTAATCTTGCGGCCCCGCCGCGAAATGCCCAGCAGAACCGTCCGCTGGCGCCACGCAAGACCCACGGCCTGTGCGGTGCGCCCGGCGAGGCGGCTCTCGGCGGTGACCACCACCTCGATGATCTCGACACCCTCGCCATCGGCGCGCAGGCGCTCTTCGCGGGCGCTATCGGCCACGCCCAGATCCAGTGTGGAGCGGAACTCGTCCAGCGCGTCGGGGGTCGCTTCGAGGACCAGCACATCTCCTGCGCGCAACTCAGAGCTTTGGGCGCGGCCATAGCGCCGCTTGCCGTCGCGCATGAGGCCGATGATGGTGACGTCCGACTTTTCGGCCGCTTCCTCCAGCTCTGACAGGCGTTTGCCGATCTGTTTGCTGCCCTCGGGCACCACCAGCTCGGCGATATAGGCATCCAGATCCTCGGCGCTGATCCCGCCGTCGTCGCGCGCCGGGATCAGGCGCCAACCCACCAGCGCCACGAAGGTAAGCCCCGCGATGGCGGCGATGCCGCCCACGGGGGCAAAATCGAACATCTTGAACGGCGCGCCAAGGCTTTCCTCGCGGATCGAGGCGATGATGATGTTGGGCGGTGTCCCGATGAGCGTGGCCATACCGCCAAGGATCGTGGCAAAGCTGAGCGGCATGAGCGACAGGCCCGCAGGCCTTCCCGCCTTGCGCGCGGTCTGGATATCGACCGGCATCAGCAGGGCGAGCGCGGCGACATTATTCATAAAGGCCGAAAGGACGCCGCCCACGGCCCCCATCAGCGTAATATGCGCGCCCAGCGAGCGCGAGGAATCGATCAGTGTGCGCGTGATCAGCAGCACCGCACCCGAGCGCACCAGCCCTGCCGAGACCACCAGTACCAGCGCCACCACCAGCGTCGCGGGGTGCCCGAAGCCGCTGAACGCGTCGCCCGTTTCCACCACTCCCAGCACGACGCCCGCCATCAAAGCGGAAAACGCAACGATATCATAGCGAAACCGCCCCCACAGCAGCATGCCGAAAACAGCGCCGAAAAGGCAAAAGAGGATAATCTGGTCTTGGGTCATGCGGGCACCATGCTGGGAACGGGGGGAGGCAGGGCGCAAAACGCCTGTTTCAACGCCTAGGTGACACGTCGCGCGGGTGAAGGAAAGCGGGCGTACGCCTGTATTTCCGGCGCTGAGATTCAGCCACAGCAGAGCCTTGCCCCCCGTGCACCTGCTGCCGTATAAGCGCGGCTGAATTACAGCGTTTACGGAGAAACGAAATGGCAGGCCATTCCAAATGGGCAAACATCCAGCACCGCAAGGGACGTCAGGATAAGTTGCGCTCGAAGATGTTCTCGAAATTCTCCAAGGAGATTACGGTGGCGGCCAAGATGGGCGACCCCGATCCCGACAAGAACCCTCGCCTGCGGTTGGCGGTCAAGGAAGCCAAGCAAGCCTCGATGCCCAAAGACAACATCGACCGCGCCATCAAGAAGGCGACGGGGGGCGATGCGGAAGACTACGAAGAGATCCGCTATGAGGGCTATGGCACCAGCGGTGTCGCCGTGATCGTCGAGACGATGACCGACAACCGCAACCGCACCGCCTCGGTGGTCCGCTCGACCTTTACCAAATACGGCGGCAATCTGGGCGAGACGGGCAGTGTGGGCTTCATGTTCGACCGCAAAGGCGAGATCATGTATCCCGCCGCCGTTGGCGACGCCGATACGGTGATGATGGCCGCAATCGAGGCCGGGGCCGAAGATGTCGAGAGCACCGAGGAAGGCCATGTAATCTATTGCGCCGATACGGATCTCAACGAGGTCTCGACCGCACTGGAGGCAAGCCTTGGCGAGAGCGACAGCACCAAACTGATCTGGCAGCCCACCGTCACGACCGAGTTGGATCTGGAAGGCATGCAAAAGCTGATGAGGCTGATCGACGCGCTGGAGGACGACGACGACGTACAGCGCGTGACCGCCAATTTCGAGGCCTCCGACGAGGTTATGGAAGCGCTGGAATAAAGTTTTCTGGACAGATTATCTGATGCCGCCGCAGACCCCTGTGGCGGCTTTTTCTTGCGCAGCAAGAGGAGAAGAAAGCAGTGATATCCTCCTTCATACCCGGCTTTCTGCTGAGCATGTCGCTGATCCTCGCGATTGGTGCGCAGAATGCATTTGTCCTGCGTCAGGGGCTGCGCCGCGAGCATGTGTTCTGGGTCTGTTTGACCTGCGCGCTGGTCGATGCGGTCCTGATCGGGGCAGGGGTTGCGGGCTTCGGCGTGCTGGCCGAGGCGGTGCCGTGGTTCGAGGTGGCGATGCGCTATGGCGGGGCCGCTTTCCTGCTGGTCTATGGCACCCGCGCCGCGATCAGCGCGTGGCGCGGTGGTGCCGTGTTGCAGGCGCAGGGTGAGAACCCGCTGTCGCTCAGGCGCACGTTGATCACGCTGCTGGCGATTACACTGCTCAATCCGCATGTTTATCTGGATACGCTCGTTCTCGTGGGCTCCGTCTCGGCGCAATATCCTGACAAGGTGGCCTTCGCTACCGGCGCGATTGCAGCCAGCGTGATCTTCTTTTTCGCGCTTGGCTATGGCGCGCGGCTGTTGCAGCCGGTCTTTGCCAGACCGGTCAGCTGGCGCATCCTCGACGCGCTGATCGCCGTGACAATGTGGGCCATCGGTCTGGCACTATTGCTCCAGTAACCTCTTGCGCGCGCTCCATGATTGCGGTCAACTTCGCTCATGGTAACACGCACGCCCTCGCGCCCTGTGGTGGGCATTTTCTGGATGCTGGTCACGGGCGTGTGTTTCCTGATGGTCACGGCGCTGGTAAAAACCATGGGTCCGCGCCTGCCGCCAGGTGAGGCCGCGTTTATCCGCTATGCCATGGGGCTGGTGTTTCTGCTGCCCTCGATCGGGGCCATTCGGATGGCGCATCTGACACGCAGACAGTGGACCCTTTTTTCTATTCGCGGCTTTTGCCACGCTGGCGGAGTGATTTTGTGGTTTTTCGCCATGGTCCGTATTCCCATCGCGGAGGTCACGGCGATGAATTATCTCGCGCCGATTTACGTCACCGTCGGGGCCGCGATTTTTCTGGGCGAGCGTTTGGCCGCGCGGCGGATCGTGGCGGTGGTGTTGGGGCTGGTGGGGGCCGCGATCATCCTGCGTCCCGGCTTTCGCGAGGTCAGCGACGGGCATCTGGCGATGCTACTGGCCGCTGTTGTCTTCGCGGGCAGTTATCTCACCGCCAAGGTGCTGGCCGACGAGGTGAGGCCCGGCATAGTGGTGGCCATGCTGTCGGTTTTCGTGACACTGGGCTTGGCCCCTTTCGCCATCGCCGACTGGATCACGCCCACCCCGCGCGAGCTGATGTTTCTGGCGGCAGTCGCCGTTTTCGCCACTGCCGGACATTACACCATGACGCTGGCCTTTGCCGCCGCACCCGTGACGGTGACCCAGCCGGTCACGTTTCTCCAGCTGATCTGGGCCACCGCACTGGGGGCGCTGTGGTTCTCGGAACCGATTGATATCTGGGTGGTTTTGGGCGGTATCGTGATCCTTGGATCGGTGACCTTCATCACCTGGCGCGAGGCGATGCTGAAGCGGCACATCACGCCTGATGCGCCAGCCACCAAGATGTAGATTTTTATTGATTGACGGGTCAATATAAAACCTTCAAGTTTATCGCGATGTTTAAAGCAGCCCGAATCTGATGCCCAAGGTTGGAATGGAACCGTTGCGCCGCGCCTCGCTGGTGCAGGCGACTATTCACGAGATCGGGCGTGCGGGCTCGCTCGACGTGACGGTGGGGCAAATCGCCAAGACTGCGGGCATGTCGACTGCGCTGGCACATCACTATTTTGGCGGCAAAAACCAGATATTCCTCGCTACTATGCGCTTTATCCTGACGGAATATGGCACGGTCGTGCGCGATCATCTGTCCCGCGCGAAGACCCCGCGCGACCGCGTTGACGCGATCATCGAGGCCAGTTTCGACAAAACCTGTTTCGCCCCCGCGACCGTGGCCGCGTGGATGACCCTCTATGCCTCCGCGCCGAGCCTTCCCGAAACAAACCGCCTTCTGGCGCTGTATCAGGGGCGCCTTCGGTCCAATCTGACCCATGCGTTGCGCCCGCTCAGCCCCACACCACAGGCCCATGCCGAAGTGATCGCGGCGCTGATCGACGGTCTTTACTTGCGCAGTGCGCTGTCGGGTGCAACTTCGTCACAGACCGCCAAATCGCTGGCGCTCGCCACTCTGTCGCGTCTTTTGAAAGATCCCGCATGACCCAGCCCAATATCCTGATCCTGATGGTTGACCAGCTCAACGGCACCCTGTTTCCCGATGGGCCCGCCGACTGGCTCCATGCGCCCAATCTCAAAAAGCTGGCGGCCCGCTCGACCCGCTTCAAGAACGCCTATACCGCCTCACCGCTGTGCGCGCCGGGGCGGGCGGCGTTCATGTCGGGCCAACTGCCCTCGGCCACGGGCGTTTATGACAATGCGGCCGAGTTTGCCTCGTCGATCCCCACTTATGCGCATCATCTGCGTCGCGCGGGATATTACACGTGCCTGTCGGGCAAGATGCATTTCGTCGGCCCCGACCAGTTGCACGGCTTCGAGGACCGGCTGACGACCGATATCTACCCCGCCGATTTCGGCTGGACCCCCGATTACCGCAAGCCCGGTGAGCGGATTGATTGGTAGTATCACAATATGGGGTCGGTGACGGGGTCCGGCGTGGCCGAGATTACCAACCAGATGGAATACGACGATGCCGTCGCCTATGAGGCCACGCGCAAGATCTACGAGCTGTCGCGCGGCCTCGATAAACGTCCGTGGTGCCTGACCGCGAGTTTCACACACCCGCATGACCCTTACGTGGCGCGCAAGAAGTATTGGGATCTCTACGAGGATTGCGATCACCTGCTGCCGGAAATTCCCGCGATGGATTACGCGGATCACGACCCGCACTCGAAACGGATCTTCGATGCTAACAACTGGCGCGAATTTGACATCACCGAGGAAGATATCAAACGCTCCCGCCGCGCCTATTTCGCCAACATCAGCTATCTCGACGACAAGGTGGGCGAGATTTTGCAAACACTTGAGGACACGCGGCAGGAGGCGATCATCCTGTTCGTCTCCGACCACGGCGATATGCTGGGTGAGCGCGGATTGTGGTTCAAGATGAGCTTTTTCGAAGGCTCCGCCCGTGTGCCGCTGATGATCGCGGCGCCGCAGATGGAGGCGGGGCTGAATACCACGCCGGTCAGCAACATCGACGTTTGCCCGACGCTGTGCGATCTGGCGGGCGTCAGCATGGACGAGGTCGCGGAATGGACCACGGGGCAAAGCCTTGTGCTGATGGGGCAGGGCGTTGAGCGGACTGCGCCTGTGGCGATCGAATACGCCGCCGAAGGCTCCTATGCGCCGATGGTCTCGCTGCGGTATGGCAAGTGGAAGTACAACCGCTGTGCGATGGATCCTGACCAGCTGTTCGATCTGGACGCCGATCCGCACGAGCTGAGCAACCTTGCGGAGGTGCCCGCACACTCAGGCACGCTGAGCCAGCTGCGCGCAAAATCCGAGGCCCGCTGGGACCTTGCGGCCTTTGATGCGGACGTGCGCAAATCACAGGCGCGGCGCTGGATCGTCTATGAGGCGCTGCGCTCGGGCGGGTATTACCCATGGGATTACCAACCGCTGCGCATGGCCTCCGAAGCCTATATGCGGAACCACATGGACCTGAATGTGTTGGAAGAGAATAAGCGTTTCCCCAGAGGGGAGTAGGACGCAATCAGGGGCAGTGTCGTGAGGATGCAGCGCCGCCCCATTCAAAATAAGCATCCGGAACCAACAGATAGGAACAGATATGCTCACTTCCATCATCTCGTTCGGTGTGATCATGGCCTTTGTGCTGGTGATCATCACCACCATTAAATACTGGGATTTGCCGCTGACGGGCACTATGCCGCAGCCGCTGTATGTCTTCATCGCGATCCTGTTTACCTCCGGCCTCGATGTGGGGCTGATCATGTTCCCGCTGGCCTTCGATTTTCCGCTATATGCCGATACCGAAGCCAACCCCGCCTATGCCTTCACCAATCCGCTGGCGCTGGAGTTTGGGTTCTGGGGCTTCCTGATCTGGGCCTTCTACTTCCTGACGACGTTTTATTTCTGCGCTATCGAGCCGCGGGTGAAGTTCTTTGAAATTCCCGCCATCCGGCTGCTCAACAACATCGTCATCATCACGACCTGCGCGTTCACCGGCGCGCTTTTCCTGATCTATATGCCCTATTACATCGCCGAAGTCGGCGACGGGGAAACCATCCTGCCGGTGTTCTACCTGATCTGCTTCATGGTCATTCTCATCGCGGCCTTCAGCTCAACCGACATCAAATTCGTGCGCATCCTGTCGGTCAGCTCTTCGGTGCTGTTTTTCGGGCTGATCGCTTTCATGTTCTGGAACGCCGGTATGACGCCGGGTGATCTGAGCAGCTCGGCCTCCAATATCGGCGGTTATTTCACCAACATCCACATGTTCGTCACGCCCCTGACGGAATATCACGAGTTCTATCTGTTCTGGTGGTTCGCGTGGTCGATCATGATCGGACAATTCGTCAGCCGGTTTGTCGGTGGTCTGAAGACGTGGCAGCTGCTTGCGGCGTTGCTGATATTTCCCTCCATTCCGCTCGCGCTGTGGTTTTCGGTCCTGTATTTTTACTTCCTCAACGGGATCGGCACCGAGGGCATTCCGAACTGGGCCATGACCATCGTCGGCATCGTCTTTGTGATCAATTCGTTCGACAGCCTGATCCGGCTTTATACCGACAACCTGAACCTGACGACGGAACGTTTTGGCACGGCGTCTTACGTGATCGCCAACGCGGTTGGTCTGTTCGTGCTGACCCTGCTGTTCCAAAGCCAGTGGTTGCAAATCCAGTGGGTCGGCAGTGTGGTCATCGTGATCTATCTGGCCGCTCTCGCCTATATGTTCTTTGGCAAAGGTCACCGGTTGAGCAAGCTCGACGGTCAGGCAACGCCGCTGAATTAAACCACTCCACCTGACACCTGCGCCGCCCGGACCCGCGGGCGGCGCATCCGCAGAGAAAAGAAAGAAGCCATGCAAACTCAACCTACCGCCAGCCATTTCATCAACGGTCAATACGTCGAGGATACCGAAGGGGCGCCAATTGACGTGATCTATCCCGCCACGGGCGAGGTCATCGCACGTGTCCACGCAGCCACCCCTGCCATTATCGAGCAGGCGATTGCGTCGGCCCGCGCGGCGCAGGCCGAATGGGCCGCGATGACCGGGACGCAGCGGGGCCGCATCCTGCGCCGTGCCGCCGATATCATGCGGGAGCGCAACCATGATCTGAGCGTGCTGGAGACCTATGATACCGGCAAGCCCTATCAGGAAACCTCGGTCGCCGATGCGACCTCGGGGGCGGATGCACTCGAGTATTTCGGCGGACTGGCCGCCACCCTGACGGGTGAGCACATCCAGCTGGGCGAGGATTGGGTCTATACCCGCCGGGAGGCGCTGGGGGTTTGCGTTGGGATCGGGGCGTGGAATTACCCCACGCAAATCGCCTGCTGGAAGGGCGCACCGGCGCTGGCCTGTGGCAATGCGATGATCTTCAAGCCGTCGGAGACGACGCCGCTGAGCGCGCTGAAAGTGGCGGAAATTCTGCACGAGGCGGGTCTGCCTGCGGGCCTGTATAACGTGGTGCAGGGAATGGGCGAAGTGGGGGCGGCCCTCGTCACTGATCCGCGCGTCAACAAGGTGTCGCTGACCGGGTCCGTGCCGACGGGCCGCAAAGTTTATGCCGCCGCCGCCGAAGGGCTCAAGAACGTCACCATGGAGCTGGGCGGTAAATCTCCGCTGATCGTCTTTGACGATGCCGATATCGAGAATGCGATTTCGGGCGCGATCATGGCGAATTTCTACAGCACTGGGCAGGTTTGTTCGAACGGCACGCGGGTGTTTGTGCACAAAAATATTAAGGAGGCTTTCCTCAAGCGGCTGGCCGAGCGGCTGGACACTGCCGTGATCGATGACCCCATGGACCCCGCCACCAGCTTTGGACCCATGACGTCGCAGCGCCAGCGCGACATCGCGGTTGAGTATATCGCGAAGGGACAAGCCGAGGGCGCGCGGCTGGTTTATGGCGGCAAGGCGATCGAGGGGCAGGGATTTTATATCCAGCCCACAGTTTTTGCCGATGTGACCGACAACATGGTGATCGCGCGCGAAGAGATATTTGGCCCCGTGATGGCTGTCCTTGATTTCAAGGACGAGGCCGAGGTGCTGGCCCGCGCCAATGATACGGAATTCGGGTTGGCCGCCGGCGTGTTCACCCGCGATCTGGCACGCGCGCACCGTGTGGTTGCGGGGTTCGAGGCAGGCACCTGTTTCATCAACAGCTATAACGATGCCCCCGTCGAGGCCCCGTTCGGTGGTATGAAAAACTCCGGCGTGGGGCGTGAGAACTCGAAGGCCGCGATCGAGCATTACAGCCAGCTCAAATCGGTGTTCGTGCGGATGGGCGATATGGAAGCGCCTTTCTAAGGGCGTGATCCGGCGGGGCGCGTGCCGCGCATCCCATTTTTGGCGTGTGTGGCGGGCGTTCTCGCAAAACAGATCGGTGGGAGGGGTGAAGAAGCGCTGTCCTGCTGCTGTGAGGTGCTTGAGGGATCAATCTGATCCTCAAGTCACCTCTTCAATTTTGAGGGCGATTCTCCGACGCCTCAATGACATGCCCGGCCAAGGCCGGGGGCGCTATGCGCCTCCTTGACCCGCCACAGAATCACGACAAATGGAAGAGAATGAGATGGAAGCTGATTATGTAATCGTGGGCGCCGGGAGCGCCGGTTGTGCCATGGCCTACAGGCTCGGCGAGGCAGGTAAATCTGTTTTGGTGATTGAGCACGGCGGCACGGACGCGGGCCCGTTCATCCAGATGCCCGCGGCCCTCAGCTATCCTATGAATATGAAGCAATACGACTGGGGCTATCATTCCGAACCTGAACCGCATCTGGGCGGGCGCGAGCTGGTCTGTCCACGCGGCAAGGTGATCGGCGGATCGTCGTCGATCAACGGCATGGTCTACGTGCGCGGTCATGCGATGGATTTCGACCACTGGCGTGATCAGGGCGCGGAGGGCTGGAGCTATGCCGATGTCCTCCCCTATTTCCGGCGTATGGAGCATTGGCACGCTTCGGGCCATGGCGGCGATCCTTATTGGCGCGGCAATGACGGTCCGCTGCATGTGAGCCGGGGGCCACGCGAGAACCCCTTGTTCGATGCCTTTGTTCAGGCAGGCAAGCAGGCGGGATACCAGACCACCGACGATTACAACGGGCAAAAGCAGGAGGGGTTCGGCCCGATGGAGCAGACGGTACACGACGGGCGCCGCTGGTCTGCGGCCAATGCCTATCTGCGCCCCGCGCTCAAGCGCGAGAATGTCGAGATCACCCGTGCCTTTGCCCGGCGCGTCGTGATCGAGGAGGGCCGCGCCGTGGGTGTCGAGGTCGAGCGGGGCGGCAAGGTGGAGGTGATCCGCGCACGCCGCGAGGTGATTCTGGCTGCATCGTCTATCAACTCCCCCAAGCTGTTGATGCTGTCGGGCATTGGTCCCGCCGCGCATCTGGCGGAGCACGGCATCGCCGTAATCGCCGACCGGTCCGGTGTGGGCGGCAATCTTCAGGACCATCTGGAAGTGTACATGCAGATGGCAGCGAGCCAGCCTGTCACGCTGTATCGCTACTGGAACCTGATCTGGAAAGGTCTCATTGGGGCGCAATGGCTGTTCTCGAAGCGCGGCATGGGGGCGTCTAACCAGTTCGAGAGTGCGGCCTTCATCCGGTCGCGCGCGGGCGTACCTTATCCCGATATCCAGTACCATTTTTTGCCTATCGCGGTGCGCTATGACGGTAAGGCCGCCGCCGAAGGGCACGGATTTCAGGCCCATGTGGGGCCAATGCGGTCTAAATCGCGGGGCCGTGTATCGTTGCGGTCAGGTGATCCTGCGGACAATCCTAAGATTCTGTTTAACTATATGTCCCACGCCGAGGACTGGGAGGAGTGGCGGCGCTGCATCCGTCTGACCCGCGAGATTTTCGCGCAGGATGCGTTCAAGCCGTTTGTGAAGCACGAGATCCAGCCCGGCGCGGATGTGCAATCGGACGACGAGATCGACGCCTTTGTCCGCGCGCATGCCGAAAGCGCCTATCATCCCTGCGGCACCTGCAAAATGGGGCATGCGGAAGATCCCGACGCAGTTGTGGACGCCCACGGACGGGTGATGGGTGTGGAAGGTCTTCGCGTTGCCGACAGCTCAATCTTTCCGCGCATCACGAACGGAAACCTCAACGGTCCTTCGATCATGGTGGGCGAGAAAATGGCCGATCATGTGCTGGGCCGTGATCCACTGGCAGCATCGAACGATGCGCCGTGGATCCATCCGCAGTGGGAGACGCAGCAGCGCTGATGGTTAACGGTTAAGGATGGTTTCGTTGGCGCGTTAACTTTTTGTTAACCTTTCGCTTCGGTCAGGCTAGCTAAGGGTGATGTCAATTTTCCATAAGCTGCTGTGATGGTGATTTCATTCAAACATACCCCGCGCCGCTGGCGTTTTGCGCTGCTGGTGGCGCAGGCCGGTGCAATTGGCTTTACCGGCGCTTCGCAGGCAAATGAGCGTGCGGGCACCACCACCGGACCGATGCGCGTGATCGACGGCGACAGCTTTGAAGTGGCAGGTGTAAAGATCCGCCTTCATGCCGTCGACGCGCCCGAAACGGATCAGATGTGCGAGACCCGGCAGGGCGCCGAGTGGGCCTGTGGCGGCTGGATCAGCAAGGTTGTGACCGACCGCTACAACTGGATCACCGCCAGTTGTGAGAGGCTGGACACTGACCGTTATGGGCGCACGGTGGCGCGGTGTACGGCCCTTGGCGGCGACATCGGCGCATGGTTGGTGAGCGAGGGGTTCGCCTTTGCCTACGTGAAGTACGGTTCTGATTACGTGGCGCTGGAGCGCGAAGCCGCAGCCGCTGACCGTGGCCTGCATGCCGTGCGCATGCAATCGCCGGAGCAGCACCGCAGGAACGGTAGGGCCGAGCCGCAGAGGGTCAGCGGTGAATGCAATATCAAAGGCAATATCAGCGCCAAGGGCGTCAAAATCTATCACATGTCGGGACAGGAATTCTATAACCGTACCCGCATCAGCCTGTCCAAGGGCGAGCGGTGGTTCTGCTCGGAGGCGGCAGCGCGCGCCGCAGGGTGGCGCAAGGCGCGCCGTTAAGGCACCTGTGCTTTAATCTACGCGGTAGGGCAGGACATCACGGCGGTCGGGGTCCACGACGAGGTTCCGCTCAAGCGGCGGAACCGAGCGCTGATGGCAATTCCTGCGGTCGCAAATCCGGCATGAAATGCCGATCGGCTCAAAGGCGGCATCGCGGTTCAGATCCAGCCCGTCGGCATAGACCAGCTGCGCCGCGTGGCGCACCTCGCAGCCCAAAGCGAGGGCAAACCGCCGGGTGGGCGCGCCAAACCGCCCCGCTGATTTCGAGATGTCGCGGGCAATCGAGATATACCGCACCCCGTCCGGCGTTTCAGCGAGTTGGCGTAAAAACTGGTTTGGCATCTCGAAGGCGCGGTGCACGTTCCACAGCGGACAGGCGCCGCCGAAACGCGCAAATTGCAGCCGCGTGGCAGAGTGGCGTTTGGTGATCGTCCCCGCCTGATCGACGCGGACAAAGAAAAACGGAACCCCTTTGGCACCGGGCCGTTGCAGGGTGGAGAGGCGGTGCGCGATCTGTTCAATCGAGGCGCCAAAATGCTGGGCCAAAACCTCCAGATCATGGCGACAGGCCTGCGCCTTTGCCTGAAACGCACCGTAGGGCAGCAATGCGGCACCGGCGAAATAATTGGCAAGCCCGATTTTGGCGATGTCGCGCGCCGCAGCGGAGTGGAAGCGCGCCAGATCAAGTGTTGCCTCTAGCAGCGTGTCATATTGTTCGAGCGCGATTTGCAGCAATAGCTGGAAGGTCTGGGTCTCGGGTTGTGCACGGGCCGAGATGTGTAGCGTGCCGCGCGTGCGGTCCGACAGACGCAGAGCATCCATATCGGGAAAGTCGACGGTGAGTCCCGCCGCAGTCAGGCTCTCGACGGCAAAGCTGCGGATGTCACCGGCGGCACGGCTGGCAAAATGCTCTGCCGCGCGGTCCAAAGCATCAATGTAGTTGTCGCAATAGTGGAAGAAATCACGCACTTCTTCCCATGGACTTGGGGTGGGCCGCGCGTCTTCGCGCCCCAGCGCTTCATCCAGAAAAGCGAGCCGCTCATGCGCCTGCCGGTATCCCTGATGCAGCGCGATAAACGCACGCGCGAGACCGGGCGCGTTGGAGGCCGCGAGGCGCAGATCAGCCAGCGGGGGCATGTCGGCGGCAAAGATCGGATCGGCCAGCACCTCTTGCATGTCGCTGGTCAGCCGCTCCGTATCGCCCGAGCTAAGCTCGGTCACGTCCATGCCAAATTCGGAGGCCAGCGCCAGCACCACGGTCGTGGAAACCGGCCGGTTGTTGTTCTCCATCTGGTTGAGATAGGGCAGCGAGACGCCGAGACGGGCGGCAAAATCTTTCTGCGTATGGCCGATCTTGAGCCGCTGTTCGCGCAGTTTGGCCCCTGCATAAAGTTTCTGGTGTGCCATCGCGCGCCCTTTGCAAAGTTGGCCTTAGTGAGGTTTAACTTTGCAAAGGGTGGCCCGCAAGGGGGCGCTTAATCGCGTGCCAGTGTCCGTTCGCGGCGTATGACGATGGCGATCGAGGCAAGGCCAAGAATGGCGGTGCCCAGCATCATCCACAGCAGCGGAAAGGCACCCGTTTCAGGGGTGAGCAGCACGCCGACCCACGCGCTGAGGAACGCGCCGCCGCCGATCATGATGGCCCCGCCAAGACCCGATGCGGTGCCTGCCAGATGAGGCCGGACCGAGAGCATCCCGGCTGTCGCATTGGGAATGGTCAGCCCGTTGCCGAGGCCCACCAGCGTCATCAGTCCGAAAAAGCTGGCCGGGCTGCCATAGCCCGCGGAAAAAATCAGCAGCGAGATCGTGCCGCCCACCGCATTGGCCACACACCCCCACAAGACCATCTGGTTCACACCAAAGCGGGTGGCGTATCGCCCCGTCAGGAAATTGCCGAGAAAATAGCCGACCGCCGGTGCGCCAAAGTAAAACCCCAACATGGCGGGCGACATGCCGAACACCTGTTGTCCCACGAAGGGCGCACCGCCCAGATAGGCAAAGAACGCGCCAGAGCTAAAACTGGCGGCCAGTGCGTAGCCCCAGAATCGTGGGCTGCGCAGAAGTTCAGGATATTCCCTGAATTGCGCCGTCAGCGATTTGGTCGTCGGCAGCGCGGTTTCGCCCATATCCCCCCACGCCAGGATCATGGTTGCGCCGCCCAGAATGAACAGTGCCCAGAAGACCGATTGCCATCCGAACCATTCATCCAGAACACCACCGATGGCGGGGCTGATCATGGGCACGACGGCCATACCCATCGTGACATAGCCGATCATGGATGCCGCCTGATCCTGCGCATACATATCGCGCACTGCCGCGCGGCTGAGCACCATCGACGTGGCAATCGCCGCCTGCATCATGCGAAACGTCAGGAAAGTTTCGATGTTTGGCGCGTTAATACAGCCGACTGTGGCGGCCATAAAGATACCCAGCCCCCAGAGAATCACCGGGCGGCGGCCAAATTTATCCGAGATTGGCCCCACGAAAATTTGCAGGATCGCCGAAAACCCCAGATAGATCGCCACCGAAAGCTGCATCACCGCATAGTCGGTGTCGAAGTGAGTGGCCATTGCGGGCAGGCTGGGCAGGAACATGTTCATCACACAGGCGGACATACCGGCAAGCAGGATGAGTGTGAGGATGTGGGGCGGGGATCTCCGATCGCCAAGCTTGACCGGCTGGAGATCTTCTCTGATCTGTTGCATATCTATTGTCCTAGTGCGCAGATTTCTGATTGTCGATACTGCGATAATTTACCTTAGGTCACTTGCCAGATTAACTGATTTGCAATTTGCAATCGAGTGGCTGAAGATAGTTTGCAAATTTGCGAGATCGGCCTTTGTCTTGCGTCGTGCTTCCGGTAGATTGCACGAGATAATCCTAGGGGAGGAGCCGTCCATGAAAGATATCCTGCAACAGCTTGACGATCGCCGCGCCGACGCGCGCCTCGGCGGTGGTCAGAACCGCATCGACGCCCAGCACGGGCGCGGCAAGCTCACTGCACGCGAGCGGGTGCATCTTTTGCTGGACGAGGGGTCATTCGAAGAATTCGACATGTTCGTCACCCACCGTTGCACCGATTTCGGTATGGAAGAACAAAAGCCCGCAGGCGATGGCGTGGTTACCGGCTGGGGCACGATCAACGGGCGATTGGTCTATGTTTTCTCGCAGGATTTCACCGTACTGGGCGGATCCGTATCCGCGACGCATGCCAAGAAAATATGCAAGATCATGGACATGGCCGTGCAGAATGGGGCGCCGATCATCGGCATCAACGATTCCGGCGGCGCGCGCATCCAGGAGGGTGTGGACAGCCTTGCAGGCTATGGCGATGTGTTCCAGCGCAATATCGAAGCCTCGGGTGTGGTGCCGCAGATCAGCGTGATCATGGGCCCTTGCGCCGGTGGCGCGGTTTACTCCCCCGCCATGACGGACTTTATTTTCATGGTCAAAGACAGCTCTTATATGTTTGTGACCGGCCCGGATGTCGTGAAAACGGTCACCAACGAGCAGGTCACCGCCGAGGAATTGGGCGGTGCGTCCACCCACACGCGCAAATCCTCCGTTGCCGATGCTGCGTTCGAAAATGATGTCGAGGCCTTGGCAGAGGTGCGGCGTCTGGTCGATTTCCTGCCCTCCAACAACCGCGAAAAACCCCCCGTACGCCCGTTCTTCGACACGCCCGACCGGATCGAGCCGTCGCTGGACACGCTGGTGCCCGAAAGTGCGAACACCCCCTACGATATGAAGGAGTTGATCCTCAAGCTCGCGGATGAGGGTGATTTTTACGAAATTCAGGAAGAATTTGCCAAGAACATCATCACAGGCTTTATCCGGATCGAGGGCCGCAGCGTGGGCGTGGTTGCGAACCAGCCGATGGTGCTGGCCGGCGTGCTCGACATTGACAGCGCGCGCAAAGCCGCGCGTTTCGTGCGCTTTTGCGATGCGTTTGAAATTCCGATCCTGACACTGGTCGATGTGCCGGGTTTCCTGCCCGGTGTCACGCAGGAGTATGGTGGCGTGATCAAACACGGCGCCAAGCTGCTGTTTGCCTACGGCGAAGCGACCGTACCGATGGTGACTTTGATTACCCGCAAAGCTTACGGCGGCGCCTATGTTGTGATGGCGTCCAAGCATCTGAAGGCTGATTTCAACTATGCCTGGCCCACCTCCGAGATTGCGGTGATGGGGGCCAAGGGGGCAACCGAGATCATTCACCGCGCCGACCTGAAAGACCCCGAAAAGATCGCTGCGCATGCCGCGAACTATGAGGCACGCTTTGCCAACCCGTTCGTTGCTGCCGAGCGCGGGTTTGTGGATGAGGTGATCCAGCCCCGCAGCACCCGCAAGCGGATCGCCCGCGCGTTCGCCAGCCTTCGGAACAAAAAGACCGAACAGCCGTGGAAAAAACACGACAATATTCCGCTGTAGAGGCTGAGATGGTTTCGCGCGCTCTTCTTCCTTCCGGCACCCGCGCCGCGTGTTGCAGTCCCCGTCTGTCGGGAACTGCGCTGCGCTTTTGCGTGTTAGGAAAGAAAGGAGATTGCAATGACCGAGGATCACGGACCGTCCATCAAGGACGACGAAACCTACGAAGCACTGCGCGAGGATGGCGCCCCCAAGAGCAAGGCGGCCGCAATCGCCAACGCCTAGGCCAGCGACGACCAGAACCCCTCCGAAAAGGGTGGAAAAGCATCACCCTACGAGGAATGGACCAAGGATGCGCTCTACGAACGCGCGCAGGAACTGGAGATCGAGGGGCGATCGGACATGACCAAGGACGAGCTGATCAGGGCGATGCGCAACACCTGACGCTCCTTGGGGCAATGTCATGCGCTTGACCGCAGTTCTCGCATTGTTGACGGTGCAAACTGTTGCGGTTGCCGCAGCGGAGGTGCCATCGGGTCAGCCGGTCACTCTCCACGAGGTTTTGGTGGATGCTCAGGATGGCGCGACCTACCTACGCTTTCGTTTTATAGCGCCCTTGATTGCGACAGGAGACCGTCAGATCCCATTCGACGTCGCGGGTGATGATATGCTGCACTTGTGTGAAACGCTGGCATTGCCTTACATCACCGACTATGCGCTGGAAGGGGACAGGATTGTCATCTCTTTCATGGACAGGGCTACGGAGTTCGGCGTACCGGATCCAGATGCCGTCCAGTATTTTGAAGCTTTCCGTCCCGCAAATGGCATCTGCATATGGGACGAATTTTGATGTTTACACAATATCTTGGGGCAAACAGCGGAGGCGACAGGGCAGATGATGCTTTGGAGTCACATATTCCGCCTACGTATTTATCCTCATATCCAGATGCACAACAGTCGGGTAAGATATTGCAGGACGGTGCGTGTGCAGCGTCTTTATCTATTGCGGGGCACGATACAGGTTTAGAACAACCGCCCCGTACAACAAGTGACAGGAGATACAGATGTCGAAGAGCATCAAACTTTTGGCAACAATGGGCTTTGTGGTCCTGGTTGCCGCCTGTGCGCGCGAGCAGCAGGTCGAAGAATTTGTCGTGGTTGAGCCAATCAGCCAAGAGCCAGTTTACACCGGTAAGTACAAATAAATCACAGACAGGATGGGCGTCTTCGCCCGTCCTGACCCTGCCCTCACCGCGGAGGGTATAGCGTATGGCACTGGCCTACATGCTCAAACATCGCGGATTTCCCGGTCGGTTGCCTGGAACAGATTTTCAATTCACCCTGCGCCGTGCCAACCCCAAAGGCGCCACCGAAATCACCCGTCGTGAACGCCGGTCAGACAGGCGTCCGCCTGATAAACGTGCCGACGAGGCTTTTTTTAAAGCACTGTGGGAAGCTTTCGGCGCGGAACCGTTCGAGCGGGGCAATCTGGATGCGGGCCGCATTTCCTGGCTTTTCGGGCGCGAAGTCGTTCCGGCGACCGATCCTTTTGATCCTGCCGATTATGAAGCCTATCTCCAGATTGACATGAAAATCGCACGCCAATCCTTTCCGCATATTGTAGGGGAGTGATCGGCATGTTTCAGCGCACCGAACCCTTTTGTGAGCAAAGCTTGGCCGATGCCCCTGTCACTACAATTTCTCGCTTGGCGTGTGCGGCGGCGCGGCGCAAGGTAGTGCAGGTAACGCATCCGGCCTTTGGTTTGCTGCGTTTCTTACCTCAGAACCAAGACCCTTCCTCTGACGGGCAGCAGGCAAGTCCCTCCGCCACGCTGCCCGTCCTTTTTGGGACCTCTGTATTTTGGGGGAGGGAACGTAATCTGCGCCACGGCGTTACTTCGACATATTGTTATGAAAGAGGTAGACCGTCATGCGAACTCCAAAATTCTTACTGGTCCTTACGGCAGTTGCAGGCCTTGCGGCATGTGGCAACAACATCGGTGAACAGGCACTCGGCGGCGGGGTCGTCGGCGCGGGCCTCGCAGCAGCGACCGGTGGAAGCCTTGCTCAAGGCGCTGCGCTGGGTGCGGGTGCGAACGTACTCGCTTGCAACACGGGCGTCACAAACTGTCGTAGATAAGCTGACACGCGGGCCGCTGGCCCACGATATTCCGTTGAAAAACCCATACTGGCCCCATGCCGGTGTGGGTTTTTCTGTTTGGACTTCATCATTCACCAAAAATAAAGGCCGAAGCTATGTTCAATAAGATCCTGATCGCCAACCGGGGCGAGATCGCCTGCCGCGTCATCAAAACCGCGCGCAAGATGGGTATCAAAACCGTCGCGATCTATTCAGATGCGGACAAGCAGGCCTTGCATGTGCAGATGGCGGATGAGGCGATCCATATCGGACCGCCACCTGCCAACCAGTCGTATATCGTCATCGACAAGGTGATGGAGGCGGTTAAAGCCTCGGGCGCCCATGCTGTGCATCCGGGCTATGGCTTTCTCTCCGAGAATTCTAAATTCGCCGAGGCACTGAGTGCGGCAGGTGTGGCCTTTGTCGGCCCGCCCGTTGGCGCCATCGAGAAGATGGGGGACAAGATCACTTCCAAAAAGATCGCCAAGGAAGCAGGGGTGAGCACGGTTCCGGGCTATATGGGCATCATCGCGGACGCCGATGAGGCGGTGAAGATCTCCAATGATGTCGGATATCCGGTGATGCTCAAGGCCTCCGCGGGCGGCGGCGGCAAGGGGATGCGCATCGCATGGAATGATGAGGAGGCACGCGAAGGCTTCCAAAGCTCCAAGAACGAGGCGGCGAATTCTTTTGGCGATGACCGCATCTTCATCGAAAAATTCGTGACCCAGCCGCGCCACATCGAAATTCAGGTGCTCTGCGACGCGCACGGCAACGGCATCTACCTCAACGAGCGTGAATGCTCCATCCAGCGCCGCAACCAGAAGGTCGTCGAGGAGGCGCCCAGCCCGTTTCTGGATGCCGAGACCCGCAAGGCTATGGGCGAGCAGTCGGTCGCCCTCGCGCAGGCCGTGGGCTATACCTCCGCCGGTACCGTGGAATTCATCGTGGACGGGGATAAGAATTTCTACTTCCTCGAAATGAACACCCGTCTTCAGGTGGAGCATCCGATTACCGAAATGATCACCGGCGTCGATTTGGTCGAGCAGATGATCCGCGTGGCCAATGGCGAGGCGCTGACGATCAGCCAAGAGGATGTGCAGATCAACGGGTGGGCCATCGAGAACCGCCTGTATGCCGAGGATCCCTATCGCGGTTTTCTGCCCTCCATCGGGCGTTTGACCCGCTATCGCCCGCCAGCCGAGATTGCGGCGGGCCCGCTTCTGGACAATGGCAAATGGCACGGCGATGCCCCCACGGGCGAGACGGCCGTGCGCAATGATACCGGCGTCTACGAGGGCGGCGAGATCTCGATGTATTACGACCCGATGATCGCCAAGCTTTGCACCTGGGCGCCCACGCGGGCAGAGGCCATCGAGCGGATGCGCGTGGCGCTCGACAGCTTTGAAGTGGAGGGGATCGGCCACAACCTGCCATTCTTGAGCGCGGTGATGGACCACCCGATATTTGTCGCGGGTGAAATGACCACCGCCTTCATAGAAGAGCAATATCCCGACGGATTTGGAGGCGTCACGCTGGCCGAGGGCGAGCTGAAGCGCATCGCCGCCGCGACCGCCGCGATGCACCGCGTCGCCGAAATCCGCCGCGCGCGTGTGTCGGGCCGTATGGACAACCACGAGCGCAAAGTCGGCAGCGACTGGAACGTCGCCGTGCAGGATCACAGCTTTGATGTGTCGATCACCGCCGACAAAGCAGGGGCCACAGTTTCATTCGAGGGCGGCGAGACGATGCGCGTCTCCGGGGATTGGACGCCGGGCGACCACCTTGCCACGATGACGGTCGCAGAGAAGCCGCTGATTTTGAAAGTGGGCAAGATCTCGGGGGGATTCCGCATCCGTACGCGCGGCGCGGACGTTAAAGTGCACGTCCGAACACCGCTCCAGGCCGAAATGGCGCGCAAGATGCCGGTAAAAGTGCCGCCGGACACGTCGAAGCTGCTCCTCTGCCCGATGCCCGGCCTGATCGTAAAACTCGATGTGCAGGTCGGCGATGAGGTGCAGGAAGGTCAGGCGCTGTGCACCATTGAGGCGATGAAGATGGAAAACATCCTTAGGGCCGAGAAAAAAGGTACCGTCACCAAGATCAACGCAGGCGCTGGTGACAGCCTGTCTGTGGACGATGTCATCATAGAGTTTGAGTGAGATTTTGACCCAACCCGACATTCAAACGTCTGCGAGACCTGCGCTCCGCTCCGCTACCCGAAAGGGGCGGCGCAGTGAGCGTATCGTTGCGCCTGAAACGGGGTTGGGGTCGATATCTGCCTCGCACGTACCCCCGCGACTGTCTGGGTCAAGAATATCCGCGACCTGCAAGAACGAGCCCGGAAGGTTCACTGCCGGGCTCGATGAAAGATTGGTAAAATGACGGTGTGCGCCAACCTTTACTGCCTTGGCACAACATTCTTCTGTTCGCGAATTTCGCGCTGGCGGATGGGCATCTTGTCGATGCTGCGGGTGATCTCGCGCACGCTCCAGGGGAACGGCTTGCGCAGGGCCACATTGCCATCTTTGCCCACAAACGTGAGCATGAAGCCCCTCGGCCGCATCTGGAGCCTGATGTCACTGCGCGCGGCGGGGTCGGTATCGACGATCACCACCACATCGCGCTCTGTCAGTTCTTCCGCGCCCGCGGCAATCCGCTCCATCTGTTCGACGAACGCCGGATCGTCATCACTGTCGGCGAAAACAATGATCGGCCGGTTTTTCCACTTAAATTCGTTCAAATCCGTGACAGCAGCATCGAGGATGACCATCGGAAGCTCGGGCGAGAACAGCGTCTGCGCCTGCGCACCACCCGTGAAAACAGCAATAATAACAGCACTTAACAACGATTTCATAAGATCTCCCTCTCGCACCTATATAGGCACCTGCGTGCCGATTGCGAAGCAAGATCGCGCCATTTTTACCATTAAGAGCCTCGCAAGGGATTTTGCCGCATGACTGTGGCAGTTTCCCTTCCCCGGCTGCCCTGCGCGGCCATGATCCGCAAAGGTATTGTTTGGCTTATGGATATCATTCTTCACGTGGGGGCCCACCGCACCGGCTCTACCAGTTTTCAACATTATATCCGGGGCAACCGGTCACGCTTGATGGCCGAAGGGACGGCTTTGTGGGAGCCGCATATGTTGCGCAAGGGTGTGTTCGACGGGCTATTCGCTGCGCCGCGCATGCTCAACGGTCGTAATTTGCAACGCCGGGCGATGGGGCGCGTGCGCCTTCATGCCGCACAGGCACAGCGGGCGGGTGCGGAGCGTTTGCTGGTAAGCGAGGAGAACATGATCGGCGCCCCGCGAGCCTGCTTGCGTGCGGCCTCGCTTTATCCTGCCATTGGCGAGCGGATGGCCCGTCTTGATGCCGCCTTTGAGGGCGGGATTACCCGTGTGGTGATGTGTATCCGCGCGCAGGATCTGTGGTGGTCGTCAATTGCCGCCTTTGGGCTGGCGCGCGGCCATCAGCTGCCCGATGCGGTGCGGCTGGAAGCACTTGCGACCTCGCCGCGCACGTGGCGCGACGTCATTACCGATCTGTCCTGCGCGCTGCCGCAGGCAGAGATTAAGATTTTGCCGTTCGAGCAGTTCGCGGGACAGGCTGACAAGGTACTGGCACAGGCGACGGGCCATCCGGCGCCTCTCGCACACGCTGAAAGCTGGCTCAACCGCTCGCCCGATCTGGAGATGTTGCGCCGGAGAATGGCTGAAAACGGTATGCCGACTGCGGAATTGCCCGCGCATCTGGCCGAAGGCGAGGGGCGGTGGAACCCGTTTACGCCTGGCCAATCGGCCGCACTGCGCGAAGCTTACACTGACGATATGATGTGGCTCACCGCCGGTGCGGACGGGCTTGCGACACTGACAGAGGATCCCTCCCGCACAAGAGCAGGCCAAAGCCTGTCTGCAGGAGCACTGACAAAAGGACAATCCCATGACCAACACACCCACACCCACACCCGCTTCCAAGGACGACTGGCGCAAACTGGCTGAGAAAGAGCTGCGCGGCCGCGCGCTCAACGATCTGACGTGGAAAACGCTTGAAGGGATCGACGTATCCCCGCTGTATACTGCCGAAGATCTGCAAGATGTTTCGCATCTGGGTGGTATTCCGGGACAGGCCCCATATACGCGCGGCGTTAAGGCCACGATGTATGCGGGCCGCCCTTGGACGATCCGCCAATACGCGGGATTCTCCACTGCGGAGGAATCAAACGCCTTCTACCGCCGCGCGCTTGCCGCAGGCCAGCAGGGGGTATCGGTGGCCTTCGATCTGGCGACGCACCGCGGCTATGACAGCGACCACCCCCGCGTCGAGGGAGATGTGGGCAAGGCGGGTGTGGCGATTGACTCCGTCGAGGACATGAAGATTCTCTTTGACGGTATTCCGTTGGATAAGGTCAGCGTTTCCATGACGATGAACGGCGCGGTGATTCCAATTTTGGCCAGTTTCATCGTCGCAGGCGAGGAGCAGGGGCACAGCCGCAATGTGCTGTCGGGCACCATCCAGAACGACATCCTCAAAGAGTTCATGGTGCGCAACACTTACATCTATCCGCCCGAACCTTCGATGAAGATCATCGCGGATATCATTGAATATACCGCCAACGAGATGCCGAAATTTAACTCGATCTCGATCTCAGGATACCACATGCAGGAAGCGGGCGCGAACCTGGTGCAGGAGCTGGCCTTTACCCTGGCCGACGGGCGTGAATACGTGCGCACGGCGATTGCCGCCGGCATGGACGTGGACCGCTTTGCCCCGCGTCTGTCGTTCTTCTTCTGCATCGGCATGAACTTCTTCATGGAGGCTGCAAAACTGCGCGCCGCGCGTCTGCTGTGGTCGCGGATCATGGAGGAGTTCGAGCCGAAAGACCCCAAATCCTCGATGCTGCGCACCCATTGCCAGACATCGGGTGTGAGTCTCGCCGAGCAGGATCCGTATAACAATGTGGTCCGCACGGCCTATGAGGCGATGAGCGCGGTTCTGGGCGGCACGCAATCGCTCCATACCAACTCGCTGGACGAGGCCATCGGCCTGCCGACCGATCATTCCAGCCGCATCGCGCGCAACACGCAGCTGATCTTGCAGGAAGAGACCGGCGTGACGCATGTCGTCGATCCGCTGGCCGGCTCGTATTATGTCGAGAAGCTGACCCATGATATGGCAGAGGCGGCCTGGGCGCTAATAGAGGAAGTCGAAGAGCTGGGCGGTATGACCAAGGCGGTGGCCACCGGCATGCCAAAATTGCGCATCGAGGAAGCAGCGGCACAGCGGCAGGCAGGGCAGGACCGGGGCACCGATGTAATCGTCGGTGTCAACAAATACCGCCGCGACAAGGAAGACGCGATCGACATCATGGATGTGGACAATGTCGCCGTGCGCGACAGCCAGATCAAGCGTCTGGAAAAGATCCGTTCCACCCGCGATGACACCGCCGTTTCCGAGACGCTGGCAGAGCTTAAGCGTCGCGCGAAAGAAGGCGGCAATCTGCTGGAGGCTGCGGTCGAGGCGGCCCGGGCCCGTGCCACCGTTGGCGAGATCAGCATGGCCATGGAGGAAGAATTTGGCCGCCATCGCGCGGAGGTCAAAACTCTTGCCGGCGTTTACGGTGCAGCCTATGAGGGCGACGAGGGCTTTGCGGCGATCCAGAAATCGGTTGAGGAATTCGCCGAAGGGGAAGGCCGCCGCCCGCGCATGCTGGTGGTTAAAATGGGGCAAGACGGCCACGATCGCGGCGCCAAGGTGATCGCGACCGCATTTGCTGACATCGGCTTTGACGTCGATGTGGGTCCGCTGTTCCAGACCCCCGCCGAGGCAGCACAGGACGCGGTCGATAATGACGTACACGTGATCGGCATCAGCTCCCAGGCCGCCGGACATAAGACGCTGGCGCCGCAGCTGGTCAAGGCGCTCAAGGAAGCAGGTGCCGAGGATATTCTGGTGATCTGCGGCGGCGTCATCCCGCAGCAGGATTATCAGTTTCTGTATGACGCGGGCGTAAAGGCGATCTTTGGTCCGGGTACGAATATCCCCGCCGCAGCACAGGATATTCTCAAGCTGATCCGCGCCGCGCGCGCGTGATCGCACTCGATCACATCGCGGTGGCAGGAGAAACGCTTGCCGCCGCGACCCGGCATGTGGAGGAGGTTCTGGGCGTGCCGCTCGAGCAGGGTGGTGAGCACGATGTGTTCTACACGCACAACACACTGTTGGGACTGGAAGATGATCTTTATCTGGAGGCCATCGCCGCGAACCCGGATGCTCCCGTGCCCGACCGGGCGCGCTGGTTCGATCTGGACCGGTTCACAGGACCGCCGCGCCTGACGAACTGGATCTGTCGGTGCGATGATCTGGACGCGACGCTGGCCGCCTTGCCCGAGGGTTTTGGCACGCCTGTTGCGCTAAAGCGCGGTGATCTGCGCTGGCGTATGGCGGTGCCGGTCGATGGGGTTCTGCCTTTCGATAACTGCGCGCCTGCTTTGATGCAGTGGCTGGGCGATGCTCGCCCTGCGCTGCGTCTGAGACAGCGGGACTGCCGCCTTACGAGCTTTGAGGTGCGCCACCCGGACGCCGACGCGTTGGCGGAACTATTGGCGCCGGTGCTCGCCGACGGTCGGATTTCGTTTCGGACAGGCGCACCACAACTTTGCGCGAAGTTTACCACAGCAAAAGGACCGGCGACCCTGCGCTGATCTGCACACCCAAGATTTTGAAACCATGGCCGCCGAAAAGCGCCGTGAAACTGGCACATCCATGATCCTTAATCGACGGATGTGGTTTGCATTACGGGCGCGAGTGCCGCAAATAGAGCATAAATCGGGCCGCTGGCATGACCTCATTGCGACGAACGGCATCATCGACGCGCCCTGACAAACCTATTTGCCCCCGTTAAGGTAGCTGCATGTCGATCTGGACCCCTATTTCCGAAGCTCTTTCCGCCCTCGCGTCCGGCGAAGGCTTGTCTGCGGTATTCGACCGCCTGCGCAGCGCGCCGGAGCGATCGGTCGGTTTTACCATCGCTGTTATTGCTCTCGGTGCCAAGATGGCGAAGGCGGACGGGCAGGTCACGCGCGACGAGGTGGCCGCCTTTCGCGAGGTTTTCCAGATCGCCGATGCGGATGCGGCAGGGGCGGCGCGTGTGTTCGATCTGGCCCGCACCGATGTCGCGGGATTCGACGATTACGCCCGCCGGATCAAGGGGATGTTCGGCGAGGATACGGCGATGCTCACCGATCTGATAGAGGGCCTTTTTCATATAGCGATGGCCGACGGCATTTATCACCCCAACGAGAACGCATTTCTGGAGGAAGTTGCCGGTATTTTCGCCCTCCCGAATGGCGATTTCGAAGCGCTGCGGGCGCGGTTCGTTCCCAACAGCTCGCCGTTGCCTCACACTGTGCTCGGCATCGCGCCGGGTGCAAGCCGCGCCGAGGCACGCGCGGCATGGCGCAAACTGGTCCGCGCCAATCACCCCGACGCGCTCATCGCGCGGGGCCTGCCCGAAGAGGCCGTGAAGCTGGCGGAAAAGCGGATGATTGATATCAACCGCGCTTGGGAGACGATATCGGGCAAGGCGGCCTGACGCGCATCGCGAGCTATAGTGCCAATGTTTTTTCCGCCTACGGTCCATCATGATCTGTGATTTGGCGTTTTGCGAAGTATTGCCTATATTGAGGGTATGAAACATCTTATCGCCGTCCCGCTTGTCTCGCTGATGCTTACGACACCCCTTGCCGCGCAGGAGGAGCCGCCGTCGCTCATGGAGCGCGGGGCACAGCTGTTCTTCGAGGGGCTGATGCAGGAGATGGCCCCCGCGCTGGAAGGGCTGTCGGAATTGATGGAAGATGTCGGTCCCGCCCTGCAGGAGTTCATGACCGAGATGGGGCCGCAACTGCGTGGGATGCTGGAGCAGGTCGAGGACTGGAGCGTGTATGAGGCGCCGGAAGTGATGCCCAACGGAGACATCATCATCCGCCGCAAACCCGATGCGCCCGAGTTTACGCCGAGAGAGGAAGAACCACAGATCGAGCTTTAGCTTTTGGTGGTTTTCACAATGGCTTGCGCACCCAATGATTGCGCCAGCGAATTGAACCGCGCCTCCGCCACCTCGCCGAACAGCGGCATCATGTCGGCGCTCAGCCGCAGGTGCAGCTCTTTTTTCTTGGGATACCAGCGCATCTCGCCCAGCTCCGCGACCTTGTCCATCCACAGCATTGCGCCGAACCGCATCGCCTTGCCCAGAATTTCGGCCTCCGTGCGGGTCTGCGCGTCCACCATTTCCAACAGATCGGCAAAGCGGACATTTTCGCGCTTGTTCGAATAGCGGTTCATCAGGGCGAGGCCCATGAAAATGCGCTCAGAGTGTTTCAGTCCGCCCAGATTGGCGCGGGTGGCATTGTCGAAGCACACTTCGGCGCGGTAATCGGGATGCGCGCGCCAGCTGACGTCGTGCAGCAGGCAGGCCGCCTTGATCAGCCGTTTGCGCGGCTCCGGCGTGGATTTATAAAGCGGCAGGATAAAGTTATAGAGCATCTTGCCGAAGCCGGGGGAGCGCGCGTCCTTATCCTCGGCAAAGCGGCAGGCCTCGATCAGCGGATCACGGTCGCGCAGCCGTTGCGGCATCTGCTCGTAGAGCATGCCCTCGCGGATGCCGTAGCTGGAAATGGCGATGTCCTTGGGCTTGAACGTCTTGACCAGCCGCGCCAGCACCTCGCAGGCATAGGGCACAAGACTGGCGCGGGCGGAGGAAACGCCAGCCTCTTGACGCAGCACTTCCATGTCGGAATTGCGGATGAATTCGACGGTGTCGCGCACCGATTGGCGGGTCATGCGGTACTCGTGCAGCACATGCAGCGGATAGCCGCGACGGATCATATCGATCCGCGCGATCGCCCGCCACGAGCCGCCGACAAGGAACATCCGGTCGCGCTGATCGCCCATCTTCTGGGCCAGCGATTTCATGACCTCCTTGATATGCGCCTCGCGCGCCTTGGCGCCGCCTTTGATATCGCGCAGCTTGAGCGGCCCGAGGTTCGAGGTCACCCGTCTGCCGACACGGCCCCCCGAAATCTCGGCCATCTCAAGCGATGAGCCGCCGATGTCCACGACCAGACCGTAGGCGCCCGGCCAGCCCAGAAGCACACCTTGCGCTGACAGCCGCGCCTCTTCCTCGCCGTCGATGACCCAGATCTTGATACCGGTCTGGGCGCGCACCTCGTCACAAAACGCGCGCCCGTCGGTGGCGTCGCGCACGGCGGCAGTGGCCACGGCGGTCAGCTCGCTCAGGCCCATACCCTCGGCGAGCTTGGAGAACCGCCGCATCGCCGACAGCGCGCGCACGCGGCCTTCGGGCGACAGATGCCCGGTGTCGGCCATGCCCGCCCCCAGCGCACACATGATTTTCTCGTTGTAAAAATAGGCAGGGCTGCGCGCGGCCCCGTCAAACACCACCATCCGGACCGAGTTGGAGCCGACATCGACCACCCCCACACGCCGCAGCGCGCGCGCACCGGGGTCCTGAAACAGCGGTTTTCCAAACAGCCCCAGATCGGCGACGCCGGTTTCCGGAACGGCGGAGGAGGTAGTGGTCGGATCTGGCATGCGCGCTCCGGCAGCTGGGGCGGAAAGTTGCCGCAAACTGGCCCATACCCCGGCTTGCGTCAATCCTTAACGACCCGGCGGCCCCTGCGTCAGTCCTCGGTGTGGGTCAGTTTCGGCACGTCCGACGCCCCCGCAGACCCCCGTCCCGACAGCGAGGGATTTTCCATGAAAAAGCGGTGGCAGCTGAAAGCAAATTGTCCATCTGGCAGGGCGGGGCGGGTGAAACTGCCATCGGGCGCCATGACCCAGCTTTGCGCGATGTCGGCCAGATTGGCGGCCATGATCTGGCTGGTGATCTGGGCCTGCACGGTGGCGTTTTCGATCTCGACCAATGTCTCGACCCTGCGGTTGAGGTTGCGGCCCATCCAGTCGGCGGACGACATGAACACGCGAGCCTTTTTGTGCGGCAGGCCATATCCGTTGCCGAAGCAGACAATGCGGGAGTGCTCCAGAAACCGGCCCACGATGGATTTCACGCGAATGTTCTCGGACAGCCCTTTGATGCCGGGCCGCAGCGCGCAGATGCCGCGGATGATCAGACTGATCTGCACGCCCGCGGTCGAGGCGGCATAGAGCGCGTCGATCACTTCCGCGTCGACGATGCTGTTCATTTTGGCCCAGATCACCGCCGGTTTGCCCGCCTTTGCATGCTCTGCCTCCGCCGCGATCATCTCCAGCAGGCGCGGCTTGAGCGTGTGGGGCGAGATCGCGAGGTTATCCAGATGCGCGGGCTGCGCATAGCCCGACAGGTAATTGAACACTTTGGTCGCGTCGCGCCCCAGCTTCTTGTCACAGGTGAACAGGCTCAGATCGGTATAGATGCGCGCGGTAATGGGGTGGTAATTGCCGGTGCCGTAGTGGGTATAGGTAATCAATTCATCCCCCTCGCGGCGCACCACCGTCGAGATTTTTGCGTGGGTTTTCAGATCCATGAAACCGTAAACCACATGCGCGCCCGCCCGCTCCAGCCTGCGGCTCTGGCGGATGTTGGCGGCTTCGTCAAAGCGCGCTTTCAGCTCGACCAGCGCGGTGACCGATTTGCCGTCCTCCGCCGCCTCGCACAGCGCTTCGACAATCGGGCTGTCGCGCGAGGTGCGGTAGAGCGTCTGCTTGATCGCCACCACATTGGGGTCACGCGCGGCTTGTTGCAGGAAACGCACGACCATATCAAACGTCTCATAGGGGTGGTGCAGCAGCATGTCCTTGGACCGGATGGCGCGGAACATATCCCCGTCATGGTCTGTGACCCGCTCGGGGATGCGCGGGGTGAACACGGGCCATAGCAGATCGGGGCGATCATCGGTCACCAGCTGGGACAGATCGTTGATGCCGATCATGCCGTCGATCTCGATCACGTCCTGCGCCTTTGCGCCCAACTCGTCCATGATGGTGGCCAGCAGCTTGGCGGGTGCGCCTGCCGAATGGGTCATGCGCACCACGCCACCCCGGCGGCGGCGCTTGAGTGCGACCTCGAATTCGCGCACCAGATCCTCGGCCTCTTCCTCGACCTCCAGATCACTGTCGCGCAGCACACGAAATTCGAAATGCGCCTTGAGCCTGTAGCCCGGAAACAGGTCGGGGATCTTCAGCACCAGCAGCTCTTCGAGCGGCAGATAGCGCGTACACCCCTCTGGGGCGGGAAGGCGCACGAACCGGTCGATCTGTGCGGGGATCGGCAACAGCGCCTGCAAGGGTTTTTTATCCTGCACTCGCTCCAGCTGGACTGCGAGGGCAAAGCCCGTGTTGGGCAGAAACGGGAAGGGATGCGCGGGATCGATCGCCAACGGGGACAGAACCGCAAACACCTGATTGAGGAAGGTCTCGTCAAGGGCGGCCAGATCGTCATCGCTCAGATCGCCCGGACCTTCCAGCATGATGTTCTGGCTATCCATCTCGCGCAGCAACTCCACCAGGATCGCCTGCTGGCGCAGCATCAGCGCACGCGCGTCCTGATTGATCAGCAGCAACTGCTCGGCCGGGGTGAGGCCGTCTGCGGCCGGGGTGACGTTGCCTGCCTGCGCCAGCTCGCGCAGGCCCGCCACGCGCACTGTGTAGAATTCGTCGAGATTGCCCGCCGAGATCGATAGAAACCGCAACCGCTCCAGTAGCGGCACGCGGGGGTTTTCGGCCTCCTGCACCACGCGCCAGTTGAACCCCAGCCAGCTCAGCTCGCGGTTGTAGAAACGTGCGGGGCCGGTGAGATCGAGATCGGGCAGATCGACGGCCGGATCGTAGGGCGCGGTGAGGAAATCGGCATCAGACATAAACGTGCTTATCCAGCTTATAAATATGGGCTTAAGGGCAGGGAAGGCGAAGACGGGGGCGCGCTCACTATCGCGCGCTGCAGGCCTCGTTGTCCAGTACCTGTGCGGCCAATGCGCGGGTGATGGGCCGTTTGCGCGCGATGCTTTCACGGTCCAGCGCGCTGACAAAGCGGTTTGCCGCCGAAAACGACCGGTCCATTCGGTTGAGCAGATAGGGGATCAGATCGGGCGGCGGCACCAGCTGCCGGTCGGCCAAAAGCTTGACGAGGACCGCCGACAGCAGGGCGTCGTCCGGCGGCTCGATACCGGCCTCCAGCGCGCCCTGAAGGCGGCTCACCAGATCGGGCAGCGTGAGGCCCCAGTGTGCGACGCTCCCCGTGCCGGTGAGCAGCAAGGTATGGCCTTCGGCCAGCACCATATTGTGCAGATGGAACAGCGCGGTTTGGGCGGCGGGATCCTCCGCTATCTGCGGCACATCCTCGACCGCGACGCACGATTGCGCGAGTGTCGGCACATCGCCTTCGCGCAGACCCCGCGCCACGATGATCCGGGCGCCCGCTGCCTCAGCCCAGACGTGGGTCAGGTGGGTCTTGCCGGCACCCTCGGGCCCGGTCAGCACCATCTTGGCCCCCGACCAGTTGCGCCAGTTTTCGATCATCGCGACCGCCATCGCATTGGAGGGTGCGACCAGAAAATCGTCGCGGCCCCGCGCGGTACGTACCGGCAGATCAAGCCCGAGTTGTTTGGCCATGCTACTGCGTCTTGTCGTCAGGAATGTTGGGTTGTTGGGTGCCTCGGTACAGCAGGCTTTGCTGGTATTGATCGACACCGAACCGCGCGACCACCCCTAGTGCCGCCGCCACCGGCACCGCCACCAGCATACCGACAAAGCCGAAGAGTGTCCCGAAGACCGACAGCGCGAGGATAAGCCAGACCGGATGCAACCCCACCGAATTGCCAACCAGCTTTGGCGTGAGGACATTGCCCTCGATCACCTGTCCCAACACGAAGATACCGCCCACCAGCCCGATCGAGAGCCAGTCGCCCCAGAACTGGAACAGCGCCAGCCCCAGCGCCAGCGCCCCGCCGATCAATGCGCCAAGGTAGGGAATAAAAGTCACCAGCCCCGCAATGAACCCGACCACAAGGCCGAATTGCAGCCCCACCAGCATCAGCGCGATGGCGTAATAGGTGCCAAGGATCAGGCAAACTGTGCCCATCCCGCGAATGAACGAGGCCAATGTCTTGTCGATGTCGCGCGCCAGTTTGCGCACCACGGGCGCGTGGTCGCGCGGCAAAAGCGCGTCAAGATGCGCGATCATCCGGTCCCAGTCGAGCAGCATGTACACCGCCACCACCGGCACGATCACGAACAACATGATAATATTGATGATCCCCGCAGCCGAGCTGAGCGCGGTGTTCAACAGCTCGCCGCCCCGTTCCTGCACGACCGTGCCCAGCGAATTGATTGAATTGCGCAGCGTCGAGCCATCTTCCAGAATGGAGGGGAAGCGCTCGGTCAAAAAGGCGCTGAGGCGTTTGGTGAGGTCGGGTGCTATCTCGAACAGGTTGACCGCCTGCGACACGAGCGTGGGCACCACGAGCAGCGCCATGATCACGAAAACCAGCACCGCCACGCAGGTGATCACGGCGGTGGCCATCGCGCGGCTCAGGCCCATCCGCTCCAGCCGGTCGGCGACCGGATCAAGGAAATAAGCAACGGCGCTGCCCAGCACGAAAGGCAGCAAAACGTCGCCCATGAACCACAAAACCACAAGTATGCCGACACCGGCGACGCCCCAATATTTGATTTGGTCTTTGATCGGCAGTGCCATCTGTCCACTCCTGCGGGTTGCTAGACACATCGCCTATGGCCGCGCTCTTTTCAAGAGGTGAGGCGTGGTTTGCGGTCTGGGATGGGATTATCAGGGAGGGTGAAGGTGCTGCTCGGGTCGCTGGACAAGGCGCCGCGCCGCGACATAGGTTGAAGTCACATCCGACAAAAGGCGCCCCATGCAGCAAATACCGGCCGACAGCGCAGTGCTGCACCAGACCGCGCGGATCCTGAAGGGCGGCACCTACGGCGAGGTCTGGACACTGCTGCTGGAAGGACTTGGCCTGTTCGGGATTACGGGCGTGCGTTACGGGCTGACCCGGTCACGGTATGGCATGTCGCTGGGGGATTTGCAGGACATTCTGTTTTTGTCGACGCTGGGCGCGCGGGACTTCACCGATTACATCGAGACGGGTCAATACCGCCGCTCGCCGCATTACCGGTGGATGGCGGAACGGGACGGGGCGGTTTCATGGGGGTGGTTTCTGGAGGCGGAGCAACTCGAGTGGCTCACCCCGGACGAGGCCGCGTTTCTGTGCGACACAGGCCACGCGGGCCAGCCAGCGGGTTATCTGCTGAGCTTTTCTTCCGACACCACGCGGCTCAAGGGCGGATTGGGGATGATGGCCCCGCGCGGCTGGTCGCAGGAGCAGATGGACGCGCTCTGGGCCGATTACGGCACGGGGATCGAGGCGATGTGCATTGCCGCCCACCTCAACATCACCCGCATGCCGATCCCGTCCAAGCGCAACCCGCTTCGCCCCCGCCAGCGCGAGATCCTCGAATGGATCGCGGATGGCAAATCAATGATGGATGTCGCTGTGCTGACCGGATTGTCGGTGGCCACGGTGGAAAAGCACCTGCGCGGCGCCCGCGACGCGCTCGATGTCGAGACGACGGCGCAAGCAGTCGCGCGTGCCGCTCTGCTGGGCCAGCTTTTCGTTGTCGGCGACGACGGTCCAGCTTGACACGACACGCCGCGCGGGCAGTGTAGCGCTGGTCCAGCAAGGAGCCCCGATGATGCGCACGCCCTTTGATACCGAACTGCAAGAGCGGCTGATGCGCTATGCCGCCATTGATACCCAAAGCGACGAGAGCAGCGCCAGCCAGCCCTCCACCCCCTGCCAGCTGGATCTGAGCCGCATGCTGCTGGCAGAGCTGGAGGAAATGGGGGCTGCGGACGTGCGCCTGACTGACTATGGCGTGGTGCTGGCGACGGTGCCCGCCACGGCTAAGGGGTCGGTCATCGGCCTGTGCGCCCACGTGGACACCGCACCCCAATTCAACGCCACTGGCGTGAAGCCGCGTCTGATTGCTGGCTATAACGGCGGCGATATCACCTTTCCCGATGCTCCAGAGCGGCGCCTCGGCCCCGATGTCTCCCCGCACCTGAATGCCTGTGTCGGTCACGATCTGATCACTGCGTCTGGCACCACCCTGCTGGGCGGCGATGACAAGGCTGGTGTCGCCATCATCATGACCGCCGCGCGTCACCTGTTGGCCAACCCCGACATCCCGCACGGGGAACTGCGGCTTGCCTTCACGCCGGACGAAGAAATCGGACGCGGCGTCGATCCGCGCCTGCCCGGCGATATGGCCTGCGATTTCGCCTATACTTTCGACGGATCAAAGCCCGGCGAGGTCGAGCACGAGACGTTTTCGGCGGACCGCGGCATCGTTACGATCACGGGCGTGTCTGTTCATCCGGGCTGGGCCAAGAACAAGCTGGTCAATGCAATGCATCTTGCCGCCCGCGTGATCGACGCGCTGCCGCAAAACGCTATGACCCCCGAGACGACCAGCGGCGCGGAGGGGTTCATTCACGCCACCGACATCAGCGGCGATGCGGGCCACGTGCGCATCGGTTTCATCATCCGCGATTTCGAGCGTGAGGGGCTGGCGCAAAAGGGCGATATCCTGCGCTCGGTCTGTGAGCTGGTGGCGCTGGACGAGCCGCGCGCGCAGATCACCTGTGAGATCACACCGCAGTACCGTAACATGCGCTACTGGCTGGAGAAAGATATGACACCTGTGCATCTGGCGCATGCGGCGGTGCGCGACGCGGGGCTGGAGCTTGTTTCGATCCCGATCAGGGGCGGCACCGACGGCTCGCGTTTGACGGAAATGGGGCTGCCGTGTCCCAATATCTTTACCGGCATGCAGGAAATCCACGGGCCGCTTGAGTGGATCTCGGTGCAGGATATGGGCAAGGCTGTGCAAGTCGCACTGCATTTGGTGCAGCGCGCTGTGGGGGCGGAGGACATGAGGGGCTAGCCCCTCAAACACCCCATAGTTTATTGGAAAAATGAAGACTGCGAAAATCTTCGTGATTGTGTCGCGCGGGGCTTTGACATAGGCAAACGGGGAAGTTTTAAGAGGAGCGCCCCGATGCGTTTGAGCCGTTATTTCCTGCCTGTCCTGAAAGAAACACCGAGCGAGGCGCAGATCGTCAGCCACCGCTACATGCTGCGCGCGGGCATGATCAAGCAAAACGCGGCGGGGATCTATTCGTGGCTGCCGCTTGGCTTCAAGGTATTGCGCAAGCTGGAGAATATCGTCCACGAGGAGCAAATCCGCGCGGGCCACGTGCCGATGCTGATGCCGACCTTGCAGCCTGCGGATCTGTGGCGCGAAAGCGGGCGCTATGACGATTACGGCGAGGAAATGCTGCGGATCAAGGACCGGCAGGGCCGCGATATGCTGTACGGTCCCACGAACGAGGAAATGATCACCGACATCTTCCGCTCCCATGTGGGCAGCTACAAGGATCTTCCGCTCACGCTCTATCACATACAGTGGAAATTCCGCGACGAGATGCGTCCGCGTTTCGGGGTGATGCGCGGTCGCGAGTTCTTCATGAAGGACGGGTATAATTTCGACCTGACCAAAGAAGACGCCATGCACGCATATAACCGGCATCTGGTCAGCTATCTGCGCACCTATGAGCGGATGGGCCTACAGGCGATCCCGATGCGCGCGGACAGTGGCCCGATTGGCGGCGATGACACGCATGAGTTTCTGGTGCTGGCCGAGACGGGCGAGTCGGAGGTCTTCTACGACAGTGCCGTGACCGATCTACGCTTTGGTGACCGCGCTATCGATTACGACAGCCATGCCGAATGTGCGGCCGTGATGGAGGAATTCACCACGAAATACGCCCGCACCGACGAGACCCACGACGAGGCGCTGTTCAACGAGGTGCCGGAAGAGCGTCGGCGCGTTGCACGCGGCATTGAAGTCGGACAGATCTTTTACTTCGGAACCAAGTATTCGGAGGCCATGGGCGCAAAGGTACAGGGCCCCGATGGCAAGGTCGTGCCAGTGCATATGGGCAGCCACGGGATCGGCGTCTCCCGTCTGCTGGGCGCGATCATCGAGGCCAGCCATGACGACAAGGGCATCATCTGGCCGGAGGGGGTCACGCCCTTCCACTGCGGTATCGTGAACCTCAAGCAGGGTGACGGGGAGGCCGATGGCGCGTGCCAAGCGCTCTATGACAGTCTCACGGCGCTGGGGCTGGAGCCGCTTTATGATGACCGCGATGAGCGGGCGGGTGGCAAATTCGCCACCATGGACCTGATCGGGCTGCCGTGGCGCATCACCGTCGGGCCGCGCGGTCTCAAGAACGGTGTGGTCGAGCTGACCTCGCGCCGCACGGGTGAGAGCGAAGAGATGACACCGGAACAGGCGGTCGAGCGGGTGGCCCAAATCTACAAGGGTCTGACGGTACGCGGAATCTGACCGATAAATGCGGGACGGGCTGGACCTGTGCCGCATTTGCGCCATCATATACGCTCCAATTGGAGGATGTGATGTGAGACAGATATTCACCTTTGCGATGATGGCCGCAATGGCGACAGGCGCCTGCGCCCAAGGTGTCGATCAGGGGAGCAAGAACGCACCCCAATTCGCCCCTGCATGGCCCACCCAGACCCGCGCGCCCGCGCAGCTGAGCGGCATCCAGATGCAAATCGAGGTGCTGGCCGAGGGGCTTGAGACGCCCTGGGGTGTCGAGGTTTTGCCCGATGGCGGATACTTGGTGACCGAACGGTCCGGCGCGCTGCGTATGGTGCGTGAGGGTCAGCTCAGCGCCCCGATCAGCGGTGTGCCGCAGGTGTTGGCACAGCGGCAGGGCGGATTGCTCGACGTGGCGCTGGCGGAGGATTTCGCGACCAGCCGCGTGATTTTCCTGAGCTATGCGAAACCGATGAGCGGCGCTATGTCTGCCACCGCCGCCGCGCGCGCTGTGCTGAGCGCGGATGGCACCATCCTGAGCGATGTGCGCGATGTGTTCGTGCAGGATCCGCCGTCGCCGAATGCGATGCACTTTGGCTCCCGCGTGGTGCCGCAGGGCGATTATCTGTTCATCACCACGGGTGAGCATTTCTCGCAGCGCGAGCGCGAGTTTTCACAAGACCTCGACAAAACTTACGGTAAGGTGGTGCGCGTGAACCTGACCGGCGGCGCCGCAGCGGGCAATCCGTTCGACAGCGAAGTCTGGACGCTGGGGCACCGCAACGTGCAGGGCGCAGATATCCGGCCCTCCGATGGCACGCTCTGGGCGCTGGAGCACGGAGCCGCGGGCGGTGACGAGCTGAACAAGATCACGGCGGGGGCGAATTATGGTTGGCCCGTGGTGAGCTATGGCGTGAACTACAATGGCTCTGCGATCGGTAGCGGAGAGGCGCGTGCCGAAGGGTTTGCGGAGCCGCAATACTACTGGGATCCCGTGATAGCGCCGGGCGGTTTCGCGTTCTACGAGGGCACGATGTTTGAGGGCTGGGAAGGCGATGTGATCGCGGCTTCGCTCAATCCCGGCGGCCTGGTGCGCCTTGTGCTCGACGGCGACCGCGTCGTGGGCGAGGAGCGGTTCTTTGACGGCGAGATCCGCGCGCGCGATATCGAGATCGACCGCGACGGCGCAATATTGCCTCTCGACAACACGGACGGGCGATTACTGCGGCTGACACCGGGCTGAGCAGCGCGCGCTTTGCGCCGGCTTTTGTCTGTGGTAGGGCGGAGAAAAAAATGAAGGTAGAGCCGTCAGATGATCTTTCGCAGCCTCGCACTGGCGGGTGGTCTCGCTGGTGCAGTCGCCACCTCGCAGTTTCCTGAATTCTCCCAACAGTATTTGCAGCGCCTCGGTGGTGCTATCGATGCGCTGGCAGAGGTTGTGGCCGATTTCGATGCTTCTGCCAGCGCCTCGGATCTGAACCGTGCCGAAGCTTTGGCCCAGATGCGAGGCACGCCGTTTCTGGAGCGACGGCGGGCAGATATGGCCCGCTCCATTGCCCGGTACGAGCGGTTGAGTACGGATATGGTCGTGTTGCAGGGGCAGGGGCCGTTCATGCGGGCTTACCATGCCGCTCGATTTACCGATACCGAGATCGCGAAGGCGGCGTGGCGTGCGTATGAGCCTGCCATGCCGCTCAACTTCGCGGGTCTGATCTTTGCCGCGACTGGATTTGTGCTGGGCGCTGGCCTGTCCGGGATGCTGCTGGGGATGTTGCGCGCGCCCTTCCGGCGGCGGCAGGCATAGACCAGCCGCCAATAGCCCGCCGAAGCCCTTGACCACAGGCGCGCAAAGCCGCAGTTTGCCTCAAAATCAGAGCCGATAACCGAAAGCGCCGCAGCGCGCCCGAGCAAGGACCGAAATGGCCTCGAAAACCGCCCCCTTCGCCCCGTTTGAATGGATGATCGCGTGGCGCTACCTGCGCGCGCGCCGGGCCGAAGGCGGCGTGAGCACGATGACGTGGATCAGCCTCATCGGCATCACGCTGGCGGTGTTTGCGCTCATCGCAACGCTTGCCGTGCGCGCGGGCTTCCGGGCGGAGTTTGTCGATACCATCGTGGGCGCGAATGCCCATGTGACGGTCTACGAGATGGGCGTGGTCCAGCCTAATGGCACCGTCGACCGCAGCATCCGCGACTATGAGGCGCGCGCAGCATTGCTTGAGAACGCGCCCGGTGTGACCCGCGTGGCTCCGCTGGTGCGTGGACAGGTCATGGCGAGCTTTCTGGGTAATGACGCCGGGATGGAAGTCTACGGCATAGCACCCGACGACCTAGCCACCATTCCGCGCATCGCCGATCCGGAAACAGCGCAGGGTGATATCGGGCGGTTTGGCGAGGGCATCGCCATCGGGTCCGGCATTGCCCGCGCGCTGGGTGTGCAGGTGGGCGACCGCATCCGCATACTGTCGGCCAATGGCGTGCGCACGCCGATGGGCACCAGCCCGCGGGTGAACGCCTATGAGGTGACCTATATTTTTACCGCCGGGCGCTATGATATCGACCGCACCCGCGCCTATCTGCCGCTCAGTGAGGCGCAGACATTCTTCAATTCCGAAGGGGCCGTGCACGAGCTGGAAGTGATGGTGACCGATCCCGACGAGATCGAGGCACTGGCCCCCGGCATCCTCGCCGTGGCGGGTGATACCTCCTATATCTGGACATGGCGCGAGCAGTTCTCCGGCTTTCTCAGTGCGTTGGACATCGAAGACAACGTGATGTCGGTGATCTTGTCGATCCTCGTGTTGATCGCCACGATGAACATCATCTCCGGCCTGATTATGCTGGTGAAAAACAAGGGTCGCGATATTGGCATCCTGCGCACCATGGGTCTGTCGGAGGGGTCGGTGCTGCGGGTATTTTTCATCTGTGGCGCTTTTACGGGGATCATCGGGACTGTGCTGGGGGTTATCCTCGGCTGCCTGTTTGCGCTGTATGTGGATCAGATTTTCGGGATGGTGAACTGGCTGGCGGGGGGCGATGCTTGGGATCCGTCGATCAGGGGGATCTACTTCCTGCCTGCACGGCTCGAGCTGGGCGATGTGCTTTTTGCGGTCAGCCTCTCGCTGGGCCTGTCGTTTATCGTCACCATTTTTCCCGCGCGTCGTGCCGCCCGGATGAACCCCGTCGAGGCGCTGCGCTATGAGTGATCCTGTCCTGCGCCTGTCAGGTATTTCCAAAGCCTACAACCACGGCAAACCGAACGAAGTCACTGTTTTGCGCGGCATTGACCTTGAGGTCGCACGTGGCGAGGTTGTGGCGCTGGTAGCCCCCTCTGGCGCCGGAAAGTCCACGCTGCTTCACATCGCGGGGCTGCTCGACACACCCGATGCGGGCACGGTGGCGATTGGCGGTGCCGACATGACGGGCAAGCGTGACGCGGTGCGCACGGCCGTGCGCCGCAACGATGTGGGCTTTATCTACCAGTTCCACCACCTGCTGCCGGAATTCACCGCAGCCGAGAATATCATTCTGCCGCAGCTTGCCAATGGCATCGCGCGCAGCGCGGCCCATACCCGCGCGACGGAGCTGCTGGAGCAGGTCGGCGTGGGCCACCGCGCCGCCCACCGGCCCGCCGAGCTGTCGGGGGGCGAGCAGCAGCGCGTCGCGTTCTGCCGCGCGCTGGCCAACGGGCCGAAACTCCTGCTGGCCGACGAGCCGACAGGCAACCTCGATCCCGACACCTCCGAGACGGTCTTTGCCGCGCTCATGGCGCTGGTGCGCAGCACGGGATTGTCCGCGCTCATCGCCACTCATAATCTGGAGCTTGCGGCGCGGATGGACCGGCAGGTCCGGCTGGATCAGGGCAGTCTGCGCGCGCTCACGCCTGCTGGGTGAGCCAGACACCGATGGCCATGGTCCCGATGCCGGCCGCGCGTGTCAGGCTCACCGGGGAGACTTGCGCCCCGAACAGGCCGAAATGGTCGATGAGGGCCGCCGAGAACAACTGCCCCAGCAGCACAAAGAACACCGCATTGCCCACCCCGAAATGCGGGGCGATGAAAGTGATGCTGAGGATATAGAACGCCACCAGCAGACCTGCGAGAAACAGATGCCTGGGCGCCGTGGCCATCTGTGCAAACCCCTGCGGCGCCACGATCAGCGCCACGGTGAGCGACGCTGCGAAAGCCACCACGAACAGAACCGTCGCCGCTGCCGCAGGCGATCCGACACGCCCGCCCAATTGTGCGTTGAGTGCGGCAAGGATCGGTATGCCGATGCCCGCCAGCGCCATGATCAGTGCATAGTGTACCACCGGACCCCTCACATACATATCCGTTTCAGATCAACACCGTCCCACGGCATGCTCACGTCATAGGCCGGGCTTTGCGGCAGGGGCGCCACCGGCATCACTTGGCTCACCAGATTATGCAGCCGTTGCGTGCGCGGCCCCTGTGGTTGCAGCGCACGGCAACAGACCAGCTCCTCGACGATGGATCCCTGCTGCTCGAACCCGAAATCGAGGAACTTCCGTTCCGTCAGATCGAACAGATAGGGGTCATCGCTGAACTGATGCTCCAGTGCGGCGCGCAGCGGGGAATAACCGGTGAGTTTGCGGTTCTGCCATTGCCAGACATGGGTCAGTTCATGCGCGAACAGCATCGCCGCCACCAGCCCCACGCGGTCGGGGTAGTCGGGCAGGTAGTCATCGAGAAACCAGTCCTTGTCGAACAGCACAGTGTTATACAGCGCCACGGCGGCGGGCTTGGTCGTCACGGTCCTCACCTCGGGCGGGTGGGGCGGAAAGATCATCTCGCGGCAGGTCGTGCGCGGCCTCGGCTTGCGCTGGAACGTCACCGCGCGGGTCGGCGCGCCATCGTGCAGGCGAACGGAGGCGTAATTGAGCGTATCGCCGTGGATGCCACGGGCAAAGGCCTGCTCCGTCTCCGTCAGGGGACGGCCACAGGCGGCGAGGAAAAGGAGGAGGATCAGGGCTGCGCGCATCTCGGCATTAAGGCGCTGGTCCGGTCCGTGCACAAGCCCAAATGATGCCGCACCGCAACTTGATCCAGATCACATTGCGCGGGTGCGATCTGTGGCAGACTGATTTCAACACAGGAGGATTCTGCCATGAAAACGATGATCGGAGCTATCACGGCGCTGCTTCTCACACCCGGAGCGGTATTTGCACAGGATGCGGAGGCGGGCGAGGCGCTTTATGCGCAGCATTGCGCGGTCTGCCACGGGGCGGACGCAGATGGCAAAGGCCCGCTGGCCCCCTCGCTGCTGCTGCAACCGCCCTCCCTGCGCGATCTGAGCCAACGCCACGACGGTTTCCCCACAAGCCGCGTGGTGATGCGGATCGACGGGACGGAGCCGCTGGTCAGCCACGGCTCGCCCATGCCGGTCTACGGCCCGTTCTTCGAGGGGGATGATACGGCGCTGAAGGCGGAGACGGGCCAGCCGATCATGACCAGCCGCCCGATTGTGGATCTGGTGGCGTATTTGCGGGAGATACAGGAGTGAGAGGGCGGATGACAAAAGCCTGCGAGGTATCGGTCAGACACCACGCCCAGTGAGGACGACGCGCATCGAATAACACACATCGGCATGAGTTTGTTTGCGCAGGGCGAGTGCCAGGGAAAATCGAATATTTTGGCCCGCACTGTGCCACCTAACAAAGCAGTTCCAGCCACCAAGGCGCGCTCGCGTGTCTAGTCCCCTCACTTCCCATATGGGCAGGGGGCGGAAGGCTATTGATTTTCTTTTTCGCTAAGACCAGAAATAGAAATTTGCAGAAGCAAGTTTGCCAAGACAGTTGGAGATGAAATTGACAAACACTGTCAACGGTGAAGAGCGCAGGCTCCAATACATAGACAAGCTTGGAAAAATTGAAGGTGGTTTATTTTGGTCAGTCTACAATCACTTCGTAATTTTGAAGCTTGAATGGCGAATATTTTCGGAGTTTTTCAGATCAGAGCCTGAAAGAATTAATCTGTTGAACAATGTTTCAGGCACCACGGCCCTTGTGCTGCAAAATGCGCTCAGAGAAAGAGCAGTTTTGAAGGTTTGCCAAATTACCGATCCAGCCAAGCAGGGGAGAAATAGAAACGCGTCGTTGGACGCTTTGTTCGGCTGCTATGATGATCTTGAGGCTACAGCTCTGCTTGAAGCCGCGAAATCATGTGCAAAACCCCTCCGAAAGCTCCGAAGCCAATCTATCGCGCATCGCGATGTGATCCACGCGACTCTGGATGGGGAATTTCAAAGCGTAAGTTATTTAGACATTGATGCGTCTATTGATTCAATTGGAGCTGCGATAGTTTGGTTTGCGGAGAAGTACCTCAACACAACTTTAATTCTTGATATAACATCAGGCTACTCTTCTGATGAGGTGAAGCTCTTAGAGGTATTGTTTCATGGAAATGTTGCTATTAAAAAACTCCGAAAAGATGCACTTTTGGCTGCAAAATCTGGCCAGCACGAAGAGGCCCAGAGGCTTCTGGAAAGTCCGAAATGGTTAAATGGTAGGAAGTTTCATAGATGAAACCCTACTAAACATCCAACTCCTCCACAAACCGCGCGTTCTCCTGAATGTACTGGAACCGCAATTCCGGCTTCTTCCCCATCAGCCGCTCCACCAGATCGGCGGTCTCGCCTGCCACATCCTCCTGCACGGTCACCTTGATCAGCTTGCGCGTCGCGGGGTCCATCGTGGTCTCTTTGAGGTCCTTCGCGTCCATCTCGCCCAGACCTTTGAAGCGTTGCAGGTCGATCTTGCCTTTGCCGCCAAGGCCCTTTTCCAGATAGAAATCCTTTTCCGCCTCATCTGCCACGTACACCCGTTTTGCCCCTTGGGTCAGTCGGAACAGGGGCGGGCAGGCGAGGTAGAGGTGCCCTGCGTCGATCATCGGGCGCATCTGGGTGTAGAAAAACGTCATCAGCAGCGCCGCGATATGCGCGCCGTCGACGTCCGCGTCGGTCATGATGATGATCTTGTCATAGCGCAGATCATCGAGGTTGAATTTGCTGCCCATGCCGACACCCAAGGCCTCGCACAGGTCGTTGATCTCGGAATTGGTATGCAGCTTGGACGACGCCGCGCCCAGCACGTTGAGGATTTTACCCTTGAGCGGCAGCAGCGCCTGATTGACGCGGTTGCGCGCGCCCTTGCCCGAGCCGCCAGCGGAATCGCCCTCGACGATGAACAGCTCCGTTCCCTCGCGGGTCTTAGAAGTGCAATCGGTGAGCTTGCCAGGCAGGCGCAGTTTCTTGGTGGCCGACTTGCGTGCCGTTTCCTTCTCCTGCCGCCGGCGCAGCCGCTCTTCGGCGCGCAGCACGAGGAAATCGAGGATCGCACCGGCAGATTTCGTATCCGCCGCCAGCCAGTTGTCGAAGTGATCGCGCACGGCGTTTTCCACCATCCGCTGCGCGTCCACGGTGGCCAGCCGGTCTTTGGTCTGGCCCACAAATTCCGGCTCGCGGATAAAGCACGACACCAGCGCGCAGCCGCCAGTGATCAGGTCCTCGCGCGTGATGGTGGCGGCCTTTTTGTTGCCCACCAGCTCGCCGTAGGCTTTGATCCCCTTGAGGATCGCCGCCCAAAAGCCCGCCTCATGCGTGCCGCCCTCGGGCGTGGGCACGGTGTTGCAATAGGACTGGATGAACCCGTCGCGCGAGGGGGTCCAGTTGATCGCCCAGTTCACCTTGCCGGGTTGGCCGAATTTCTCCTTGAAATCGACCGTGCCGCCAAAGGGCGCCTCGGCATAGGTCGCGGAGGCGCCGAGCACTTCGTTCAGGTAATCGGCCAGACCGCCGGGAAAATGGAATGTCGCCTCCATCGGCGTGTTGCCATCGGGCAGGGCGGATTTCCAGCGGATCTCGACACCCGAAAACAGGAACGCCTTGGAGCGGGCCATGGAGAACAGCTTGGACGGGCGCAGCTGGAGCGCGCCGAAGATTTCCGGATCAGGGTGGAAGGTCACCGCCGTGCCGCGCCGGTTGGGGGCGGCGCCGATTTTCTGCAACGCGCCCTGCGGAACCCCGCGCGAGAACTCCATCGCGAACAGCTCGCGGTTCTTGGCCACTTCGACCCGCAAATGGTCGCTCAGCGCGTTGACCACCGAGGAGCCGACCCCGTTCAAGCCGCCCGATGTCTCATAGTTGTCGCCCGAGAATTTGCCGCCCGCGTTGAGCGTGCAAAAGATGATCTCAAGCGCTGATTTGCTGGGGTCTTTGGGGTGCGGATCAATCGGGATGCCGCGCCCGTTGTCGCGCACGGTGACATGGCCGTTGGTGTGCAGCTCCAGCTCGATCCACGTCGCATGTCCCGCCACCGCTTCGTCCATCGAGTTGTCGATGATCTCGGCCACCATATGGTGCAGCGCGCGGTCGTCCTTGCCGCCGATGTACATGCCGGGCCGCAGGCGGACGTGCTCCATATCCTCCAGCACCTGAATGGACGACGCATCGTATTCGGACGGCTTTGGCGTGGCGCCGGAGAGGAGATCGGACATGGGGGCTGCCTGCTGCTGTTGCTTTTGATTGTTGCGCATTTTGACAGGTGCGGTGCGGCGGGGCAATCGCCCAGATTGGTTAATCCACAGGCAAATTCTGACCGTTCACGCAATTGCGCACGATTCCCTCTTTTCGCAGGGCCAATCCCGCGTTAGGCGGGCCTAAACCTTGCGGAGCATTGCCATGGATACGCCCCCCCCGACCACCCTGCGCGATCTGCCCGACTGGCGCTATCTGATGCAGGAATACGACGAATTGTACCGCTATCTGCCCGCAGGCGGCAGTGACCGGATTCGCAGCCACCAGCGCAAGGTGCGCGAGGCGATCAGCCGCCTGCTCAAGCAGAACGCGCCCGTGCGGTTGCAGCCGCGCGCGGAGAAGCCTGTGACCGCTCATTTGCGGCGCGCGCTCGACGAGGGGCGGCAGGGTACGCTTGCTGCGGCGGTGCGCTCGCTCGATGCGGTGGCCCATGAGCTGAGCTGGCAGTACGGTTATGAGAAAGTGCCGCGCGGCCTCACCAACAGCTACGCCTATGCCGAGCTTGCGGGACAGAACGGCCCGGTGGTGAGTGAGGACATCATTTTGGGCGTGGTGCTGTTCGCCCCCGCCTGCACCTACCCCGCCCACGCCCATAAGGGCATCACCGAGAGCTATGTCTGCCTGTCAGGGGCGGTGTCAGAGAACCATCAGGGGGTGTATGTGCCCGGTTCGATGATCTTCAACCCGCCCGACCATCTGCACCGGATCACCGTGGGCGACCGTGAGCCCGCGTTGCTGGCCTATGCCTGGATGGGGGAGAAGAAGGATCTGCACGAGCAGAAGATGGTGTTCACGCGCACGCGTAAATGAGGGATTGAATTGGTTTATCTTGCTTGCGGCGCGGTCATTCTCACCATCATCTGTCTGTCCGTCATCGCCGCGGCCAAACTGTCCGTGGCGGACCGCCTGCCGATGCAGTGGGGATTGAACGGTAAGGTGACATGAAGCGCGCCCCGCCGTGCTGCTTTGGCTTTTACGCCCGCTCTTGCGATGGCCGTTACAGTATTTGTGCTCGCAGTTTCCGGCACGCAGACGCATATCGCGACACTGGTAGCTGTCGCGTTTCTGTTGGCCCACCTGCTTCATCTGTGGCTGGTGTTCAGACATCTGAGGCGTGGTTAGGTGGGCGCTTATTAAAGCCAGTTCAGCACTTCATCGGCCACTTCGCGCGGCTTTTGGTGGTGCAGCCAGTGGTCGGCACCCTGAATTTCGACACGGGTGAGGTCGGGGGCGTAGTCCTCCAGCCCTTTCGTCGTCTCGGGCAGCAGCGCGGTATCATCCATGCCCCAGACCAGCAGATGCGGACAGCGTATTTGCAGCCGCGCGGGATCGAAGGTCAGCCCGTCGATGGCTTCGCCGGGGCCGCCCAGTTTGATGGGCGAGGCGCGGTACCAGTTCAGCATCCCGACAAGACCCTCAGCGTCCCGCCACGCGCCCTTGTACCCCTCCAGCGTCTCGCCCCTGAGCCATGACATGTCCATTTTCGCCGAAAACAGCCCCATCAGCTTGGCGAAGTCATCCGCAGCCAGCGCGGTCTCGACGCCCGTGCGGCGCAGGTAGTGGATGTATTGCGAGGCATCGGTCTGCGGCCCGCCCTTCGCCAGCTCGCGCTGGAACGGGGCAGGGTGGACGCCGTTCATGATGATGAGCTTTGACACCAGATCGGGCCGCGAGATCGCCAGTGCATAGGCCACCGATGCGCCCCAGTCGTGGCCCAGCACGGTCACAGGTTCGTCGCCGATCAACGCGACAAGATCGCCAACCAGCAGCGCAGTTTTGTAATGCTCGACCTCCGTCGGTCGCCAGCTTTGGCCATATCCGCGCTGATCGGGGGCGATGCAGTGAAACCGCTCCGCCAACAGAGGCGCGAGATCGTTCCATGCGCCTGAATATTCAGGAAATCCGTGCAGCATCAGCAGTTTCGGTGCGTCCCGTTTTCCCCAGTGGCGCACGAAATACGGGTTACCATCGCGCGTGATCGTCTCGGTCCAGAAATCTGCCATCTGTCGATCCTCCCTGCTGTCTGTCGCTATAGCCTAGCCTCATGTGCCGCGCGGATACAATCACCACGCAGCAGATATGACGTAGGATCATAGCTTCGGTGCACTTCACCGCTTTTCGCGCAGCGATTTTGCGCCTAGAGAAGCGGGATGTATAAAACCATGTCCACTCCCGCCCATGTCCGCGCCATTGCCGTTCTGGGCCTGCCGCTCATCGGCGGTCATCTGGCGCAGATGGCGATCGGTGTGACCGATACGGTCATGCTGGGCTGGTACGGGGTCGAGGCGCTGGCGGCTGTCACGCTGGCCTCCACGTATTTCTTCGTGCTGTTCATCTTTGGCTCTGGCTTTGCCTGGGCGGTGATGCCCATGGTCGCGAGCTTTCATGCCGCGCGGGACGAGACGTCGATCCGCCGTGCCACGCGCATGGGGTTGTGGCTGAGCTTTGGGTTCGGTCTGCTGGTGCTGCCGCTGATGGTTTTATCGGAGCCTATTCTGCGGCTGATGGGACAGGAAGAAGCGGTCGTCAGCCGTGGCTCTGCCTATCTGTCGATTGCGGGCTGGGGGATCATGCCAGCGCTGTTTGTGATGGTCCTCAAAAGCTATCTCGCCGCACTTGAGCGCACGCAGGTCGTGCTGTGGATTACGGTACTGGCCGCGATCACCAATGCGCTGGTCAATTACGCGCTGATCTTCGGCAACTGGGGCGCGCCGGAATTGGGCGTGGCGGGCGCCGCCATCGCCTCGCTCAGCACGCAGGTCGTCTCGCTCGTGGGCGTCGTGGTCTACGTGCGGCTGGTCCTGCCGGAGCATGATCTGTTCCGCCGCATGTGGGCCGTGGACCGCGACATGCTGGGGCAGGTGTTCCGCCTTGGCTGGCCCATCTCCATCACCTCGCTGAGCGAAGTGGGCCTTTTCGCCGCCGCCGCGGTGATGATGGGCTGGCTCGGCACCATACCCCTTGCCGCCCATGGCATCGCGGTACAGCTCGCCTCGATCACCTTCATGGTGCATCTGGGCCTCAGCAATGCGGCCACCGTGCGCGCGGGCAATGCCTACGGCCGCGCGGATGCGCCGCATCTGGCACGCGGCGCTTTGGTCGTAACGATGATGTCGTTGGTCTTCTCGGCGGTCACGGTAAGCTTCTTCGTGATTTTCCCCGAATCCTTCATCGACATCTTCATCCGCGAGGACGAGCCCGCGCGCGCCCAGATCGTCAGCATCGGTGTCGGGCTTTTGTTCATGGCGGGGCTGTTCCAGTTGGCCGATGGGACGCAGGCTATCGCCCTCGGTACTCTGCGCGGCGTGCAGGACACACGCCTGCCCATGGTCTATGCCGCGTTCAGCTATTGGGGCGTCGGCGTGCCGTCGGCCTACGTGCTGGGTTTCGTGCTTGATCTCGGCGGGATCGGGATCTGGGGAGGAATGGCCCTCGGCCTTGGCGTGGCGGCGGTCCTGCTGAACTGGCGCTTCTGGCACACGGTGCTGCCGGGGATGGCCCGTCAGTAGCTGCGCGCCTAGCTTTTGGTCAGCCGGTCCGCCTTCTTGCGCACCAGCGTGCTGCGCAGATCGTGCATCGCCAGCAACAGCTGATCCGTCACGGCATCAAGCTGGGCATCGGTCGCGCGCGACTGGACCCAATGCGTCGTCGTGTTCAGATAATCTACCGCGCGGAAGATATCGTCGATCTCGCGGTGGGCCAGCGTGTCCGCCCGCGCCACCATCCAATCCTTGATCGCTTCAATATCCGCCTCCGACAGGGTGCGGTCGCCCTGTGCCTTGATCTCGCCGTTGCGCATGTTGAGCACGGCGATCTGGTCCATCTCAATGCGCCGCTGGCGGTTCTCGGTATCCAGACGAAAAACGAAAGCGCCGTTCTCCCGGACACGAAAATAGTACTCGGGCAGTTTGTCAGCCATGAAACGCCTCCTCCGTGTCAGGCAGTCCGGTCACGACTGCCTCACCGCAGGCCCGCACAGAAATCCGTGATTCGCTTGCAAGCTTCGATCAGATTTTCGTCTGAGGTGGCATAGCTGATCCGGAAATTGGGGCTGAGCCCGAAGGCGGCGCCAAAAACGACCGCGACGCCGGTGTCTTCCAGCAGGGCCGTGGCAAAGACCTCATCATTCTCGATCACCGTGCCTGACGCGGATGTCTTGCCGATCAGTCCCGCAATGGAAGGATAGACATAGAATGCCCCCTCCGGCACGGGGCAGGTGATGCCGTCGATCGCGTTCAGTGCCTCGCAGACCAGATTGCGGCGGCGCACAAAGATCTCGTTGTGTGGCGCGATATAGTCCTGCGTGCCGTTCAGCGCCTCGACCGCCGCCCACTGGCTGATCGAGCAGGGGTTGGAGGTGGACTGTGACTGCACCTTGCCCATCGCCTTGATCAGCTTTTCCGGGCCTGCGGCATATCCGATGCGCCAGCCCGTCATCGCATAAGCTTTTGACACGCCATTGACTGTCAGCGTGCGGTCATAAAGCTGTGGCTCGACTTGCGCGGGCGTGCAGAATTCGAACCCGTCATAGGCCAGATGCTCATACATGTCGTCGGTCATCACCCAGACATGGGGATGGCGCAGCAGAACGTCTGTCAGCGCTTTTAACTCGTCCCAAGAGTATCCTGCACCGGTTGGATTCGAGGGTGAATTGAAGATCAGCCATTTCGTATTCGGCGTGATCGCCGCTTCGAGTTGCTCCGCGCTCATCTTGAAATGCTGTTCGATCTGGCATTCGACGATCACCGGCGTGCCACCGGCCAGCAGGACCATGTCGGGATAGCTCACCCAATAAGGCGCGGGGATGATAACCTCTTCGCCGGGGTTCATGGTGGCGACCAGCGCGTTGAACAGTACCTGCTTGCCGCCCGACGACACACTCACCTGCGAGGGCACGTACTCCAGATCATTGTCGCGCTTGAATTTCGCGCAGATCGCCTTTTTCAGCTCGGGGATGCCATCGACGGCGGTATATTTTGTCTTGCCGTCCGCGATGGCGGCAACGGCGGCGTCCTTGATGTTTTGCGGTGTGTCGAAATCAGGCTCGCCTGCGCCCAGACCAATCACATCTCGGCCTGCGGCCTTGAGTTCCTGCGCCTTGGTCGTGACGGCGATGGTTGGCGATGGCTTGACGCGGGCAAGTGTACGGGAGAGCAGTTCCATTTCGGCCTCATTGCGCTATATATCAGTTAAATCACTCATAGGGGGTGGCCTGCGGCAGTTGCAAGCTTCTTTGACCGCGCACGCCGCACAAACCTCCGCGATGAACAGGAGACGACGATGGCACAGACATCCGACATGGAAACCGACTGGTACAGCGCCGATGTGGCCACCTTTGGCGACCGCGTGGCAGCCGCGCGTGAGGCGGCAGGCATGACGCAGGCGGCGCTGGCACGGCGCCTCGGCGTGCGGCTTGTGACCTTGCGCAGCTGGGAGAACGACACGGCAGAGCCGCGCGCCAACCGGCTGTCGATGTTGGCGGGCCTGATGGGGGTGTCGATGATGTGGCTGATCAATGGCGAGGGCGAGGGGCTGAGCGGCACCGAGGGAGCAGGGGTGCTGCCCGAAGATGCGGCCGAGCTGCTGTCGGAAATGCGCAGCCTCCGCGTTGAGCTGACGCAAAGTGCCAAACAGGTTGCAAGTCTGGAAAAACGCTTGCGTGCCATGCTCAAGGAGACAAACGATGTTTGAAATGCCCCGCCCCGATCGCCCCGAGAACGAGCCGCGCGAGGTGCGTGTCAAACGCCTTGCAATGCGCTCCATGCGGCGCGGGATCAAAGAGATGGATTTGATCCTGTCGGCCTACGCCACTGACCGTTTGGCGGACATGGATGCGGACGGCCTGACGGTCTACGATGACCTGCTCGATGAGAACGATCATGACCTTTATCAATGGGTGACCGGGCAGTTTCCGCCGAAACCGCCCTACACAGATCTGGTGAAAGATATCCAAGCCCATATTGCGCAAGGATAATTTAGTCCGGCTGCTTTTAACGAAATATTCCGACTTTTTATGCAATCTGTGCAGCAGAGCCATAGAAACCGGAGAGTAGTATGAGCATTCAAGATCCCATTGGCCTGCCAGCCAATGAGAAGGCGTCACCCCCCGACAAGGGATTTATGAGTGGCTATTTGGAGGCGCTGTCGCTGGTCGAGCGGTTGCACCGGTTGTTGCTCGATGTGATCAAAGACGAATTCGAGCGTGTCGGCGTGCTGGAGATCAACGCGGTTCAAGCGCTGCTGTTGTTCAACATCGGCGACAACGAGGTAACCGCGGGCGAGCTTAAAAGCCGCGGCTACTATCAAGGTAGCAACGTGAGCTATAACCTCAAAAAGCTTGTGGAGATGGGCTATATGCACCATCAGCGCTGCGAAGTGGACCGACGTTCCGTGCGCGTGCGGCTGACCGAAAATGGCCGCTATATTCGCGATGTGGTGGCGGACCTGTTCTCGCGCCATGCGGGCGGTCTGGAAGACAGAGGCGTGTTGGGACCGCAGGGTGTTGTGGAAATCACCGCATCGCTCAAACGGGTCGAGCGGTATTGGACAGATCAGATCCGTTATATCTATTGACCTCACCGGGTTGACGAGTGGCCAGACCGATCCTTCGCCGGGAACGGGCGGCATTGGGCGCCGCCCGTTTGGGTCGTGGTTGACGCGACCCAAACGAATTGAGCAGCATCGGCCTCAAATCGCCAACTCACTCAATTTGTCCCACGCGACTTGTGCTTGAGCGATCATCTGGTCCGGGCTTTCGTCGACTTTCTTACCCCCCACCGGCAGGGCGAAGAGGTAAAGACGGCCCGAACGGATTCTCCAAACTTCCGGATCTGCGTTCACGATCCGATCGAAAGACATAGCGCGGGTGCAAAAACCACCGAACTGTCGGGCATAGCGCGCTGGGTCGGCTCTGAACCGTGCTATATCGATTTCCATCTCGAAATGCCAAGGAACATCGCGCCAGACGACACTGTGCTGTGATCGACCAATCAGTGCTTTACGCGCGCGCCAGTAGGCGGTGGTATCGTACCCGTCCAACGTGATGCCTGAGGTATTGACTGCAATCCGCCTTTGTCCTGCGGCCCGAACGCTGGGAGGGACGAGCGTGGCGGCGACGCTCAGCCGGGGAAAATTGCGACGTATCCTGAGGGATATACAACAGTCCCAGCGGGAAAAGATATATATGCTTCTAGCACAGACTGCGCCTCCTCGTGGTACCACCTAGGTGATGCAAAATTTGCGGCATCGGTTGCTTATAATGATCCGCAATATTCTTCGTAAACTCGCAAGCAGTGCTCTTGGTATCCCCCGCTTCCAGCTTTTGCGCCGGGGAGTTGGTTCGAACCGACTGGACAGCCGTGCGCCGCAAATTTGCTGCGCAATAGTGGCGTGATGATGCAAGCGAGGAGACGGCAGCGACGGAGCCATAGCGCAGTACACAGGCGCAAATGTCATCGGCGTGATAAAGGCGGCAAGACCCTGCAAACGAAGCCCGGAGCGCCACGCCCGTTTCGATTATTTTCTATACCAGTCTGTCGATCATTGGGAGAAAGAATCTCTGTCCGTCGCGTTCCGCAAGCCGGGTCTAGGGCTACTGCCCGGCCGGACATTACGCAGTATGTGCCAATAGGGACAAGTTGCACATGGAGATCCGGTTCGCGTGCAGCCGGATGCGCATGGGATTGCTTGTCCGAGAGGGCTTCAGGGTCGGCCAGGCGATTGCATGCCGACATGCTCCCACTCGTCAAGCTGCCGTGCAATGCACCACCAGAGAATGGATATCAGGGCGCTGGATCGCAGCCGATAACGGCGCACAAGCTTTACCTGTATCTGCGGCGGAAACTGCCATCTCCCGACTGAGTGTTGAAGATCACCTCTGTCCGCCAATCGGCAACTTTTCTGCCCACCGCCATAACAAGGATGCAGGACGGCCAAGTTGACACGCATCGGGGCGCTGCGGTGCAATGCGTTCGAGATCATTTCTTTGACAGCCGTGCTGGATTGTTTCAGCGGGGTCGTGTTGTATAATGGGAGATACAATTAAGCCCCCGCTAGGTGTTTGCCTGAAAACACCTGCCGCTCAACCGGGGGCCGATCTCTGCCTAGAAGCGGCAGAATATCCCTCACACTCTGCTACACACGGGAGACTTTCAAAATCCCCTCCTGCGATCATGCTTAGCATAAGCCGATACGGCAGGAGATGATGAAAGTCAGGTCACATTCAACGTCCTTATCCAGACGCTGGGGTAAACCTGCCGTCCTTACCGGAAAGAAGCCATGGAATTGAGGCCGCTATTTTCATTCGATGCAGGACTGATGTAAGTCCAGAGCCACCGGGGCGGGAGGGTCGGGCCTTTTTGATGCTGTCGATGATACTTTGGTCGAGCCATTGATGCGGAACCTTGTGAATGCAGCGCCCGGCATAGGCACTCTGCCGCGGCTAGCCGTTCCCGATATGCGCTGGGGCGATGTTGTGCGGAGCCGCCCCTTCCGGCATCGCATCACTGATGTATCCGGGGCAGTTGCAAGTGGTCGCCCGGACCCGTGGCGCAATCACGGCAAGGCCCGGAAATCGGAACGCCCCCTTCGGCTTCGCGCAGGGTCGCGAAGATCCGTAATGCGCCGGATTTCCTTCCCTTCATCAGAACCTTATCAGGTGCCTTGTCCAGAAAACCTCACATCCAAATCTCCTGAGTTTTCTTGGAGAATGTCCGGATGATTTCCACCAATTGCAAAAAAACGCAGCAGCAGCCTTTTTCTCACAAGCCACTCTATACGCGGGGGATTGTTGTAACGGAACTCAAACTCCGCCGCGTTGCGGTGCAACTACGTCCTTTGCAATATTGGCGCGCGTGTTCGACGACGTGTCGTGGCGCAACAGCGTTGTTGACAGGTGGTCCTCGCGGGCGCGAGTGTCTTAGCCAGCAATCACACTCAGGGAGAGACAGACATGAACACTCAATCAGCTCTTAGATCCGGCGGCTTCGACATTCCCGATCCGGTCAGCCTGCCCAGCGTCAAGGACCAAGTGAGCGGGGCCGAATGGGATCTGCGCTGCCAACTCGCCGCAACGTACCGTCTGTGTGCGCTGCACGGTTGGACCGATCTGGTGTTCACCCACATCTCCGCCCGCCTGCCCGACGAGGAGGGGCAGGAAAGGTTCCTGATCAACCCTTACGGCGTAATGTTCGACGAAATGACCGCATCCTGTCTGGTCAAGATCGACCTTGAAGGCAACATTTGCTCCGAGACACCTTATTTCATAAATCCTGCCGGGTTCACCATTCACAGCGCGATCCATGCCGCGCGTCATGATGCGGGGTGCGTTATCCATGTCCACACGCCTTACGGCGTCGCCGTGTCGGTCCAGAATGACGGTTTGCGCCGCTATACCCAGTTTGCCATGACCGTCTGCAACGATCTGGCCTATCACGATTATGAAGGCATCGCCCTCAATCTGGACGAGCGGGAGCGCATTGTGCACGACATTGGCGACAAGAGCCTGCTGATGCTGCGCAACCACGGCACGCTGACCGTTGGGCCGAATTGCGGAATCGCGTTTTTGCGCATGTATTTTCTTGAGAATGCCTGCAAAACGCAAATTCTGGCACAGGCCGCTGGCAATGAAAATCTGCATGAGGAGCCGCAGGCCATGGCCGATACGGTTGCGGGGCAGGCAGCAGGTGCCTTCACGCCGGGCATGGGCGACAATCTTGTCTGGCCCGGCCTCATGCGCAAGCTGGCGCGGCAAAATCCCGGGCATGACCGCTAGCGCCGCGCAGATCTAGCGCAGTGAAAGGACCAACCCGTCCAGCTCACGCAGCAGCTTGGTCTTCATCGCGTCGGCATATCCTTCGAAACCCAGCGCCACCTCGACGAAGGCGTCGGGCCCCAGGATCACCTCAGCGCTGAAATAGGCGCTGAGGTCGGCAATTTCGCTCTGGCGTGCGTCGCCTGCGGCAGCGTCATCGGCCCCGATGACCAGCGCGTTTATCGTGATGCCCGATGACTCGAGCTGCGGTTTCACGTTGCGGGGACGGGGGCCAAGGTTGCTTTTTCCATCGCCGGAGATGTCCAACGTGCGCCGCCAACACTGGCTGCGCTGCGCCAGAAATTGCGCGCCGGTCATCATGGCGACCCCCAGCGCGGTGCCCGGTGTCGCCTCCGCGCGCCGCTCGACCGTGGCGAGATGCGCGATGATATTATCCAGCGCGGCCGCATCCGTAACCCGCGTCCAGGGCAGCTTCACCAGTTGATCCTGCGGCCCGCTCCATTCAAAAACCAAAATTTCCACCGGCGCGTCGGGGCGCTCCAGCAGCGCGGCGCGCACCAAGGGGCTGTTCAGGGCTTGCGCAAGGCCGCTCATCTGCAACCAGTATTCCCGCGCATCGACGGAGCCAGAAACATCCAATCCAAGTGCCAGAGCCTGTCGGCAAGTCTCCTGCGCGCCCACAGTCCCGGCACTAAGGCATAGAACCAAAGCGAGCGTCGCGGCCTTCACCCTGCGTCCGCCTCTGTCGGCAGGGCGCCGATCGCTGGCGGTGCCAATTCGCGCTCCAGCTTGCGGCGCAGCGCCCGCTCGTAATCCTCAAATCCGTTGGCAATGATCAAAAACGCGCCGGGGCCGTGCAAAACCTGTGATTGGTAATAGGCGATCAGCCCGACTTCGCCTTCGAAATCCGCGCCATTCACCACCAGACCGTTCACCGTGACCCCGTCAAAGGGAAATTCGGCGTAGGCTGCGGCGGGGGGAAAGCCCTCGTTGTTTTGTCCGTCACCGGCCATATCGAGCGTTTTGCGCAAACAATGCGGGCTGCGCCGCAAAAGCTGCGCACCGAAGCCCAGAGCGTATCCCATGGCCGTCGGAAAATCGTTGTGACTGCGCCGCGACGCGGCCACGGCCTCGGCGGCATTGATAAGGGCGGCGGGGCTGTCGATCAGCACCCAATCCAGGATGATCTCCTGATTGTACCGGCCCGACCATTCGTACACGGCCAGAGCGACGGGCAGATCGCCCTCGAAGAACGCCGCTGTCACTTCCGGCGAAGTGAGTGCTGCGACAACGCCACTGCGCTGTAGCGTGTCCTCCGCCGCATCGACAGAGCTGGACACGTCTATGGCCATCGCCAGCGCGAGGCGGCACTCCACCGCGTGGGCGGTTGTGGCGGCGAGAGCCAGCGCCCCCGCCATCATGCCACGCAGTATCACCAACTGCCGGTGTTGCCCATCGAGGTCCAAGGCTCCGCCGGTTCCAGTGCATCGCCTTCCTGTAGCAGTTCCACAGAGATGTTATCGGGCGAGCGGACAAATGCCATGCGACCGTCGTGCGGTGGGCGGTTGATGGTCACACCATTGTCCATAAGGTGTTGGCATGTCTCGTAAATATTCTCGACCGTATAGGCGAGATGACCAAAGTGCCTGCTGTCGGAGGGCAGCTCGTCGTCTCCATCCCAATTGTAGGTCAGCTCCACATCCGCGTGGCCATCGTCCATTCCCGGCGGGCACAGAAACACCAGCGTAAAGCGGCCGTCTTCATTCTCCATGCGCCGACGCTCGACCAGCCCCAGCAGTTTGTAAAATGCCATTGAGGCATCGAGATCTTTGACGCGAACCATGGTGTGCAAGTATTTGATCGGCATTTTGTGCTCCTTCGGGGATCATTTGTTGATACAGCGATCCTAGCGCAGTGTGCCGCCCTGTCGAGCAACGCTTGCGTCAAAATGCCGATGCGATGCCAAATCCCACCGCGACGCGGTTCACATCATACAGGCCGATATTGCTGTTCGTGCTGGACGCGCGCAGGCTTACGGTGGGGTTGAAGCCCATGTAGTCGATCTGCTTGAACGTTGCGGTCACTTCCGCGCCGACTTCGAATTCGCGCCGCCCGGATGGATCATGGGGTGATACGTCAAAGTCACGAAAGCTGGTGTTGATCCCGAACTGCAAAGCGGTCCCCATGATATCACGGCCCAGCACATAACCGCTGCGCAGTTTGATCTCGTCGTATTCCAGCCGCGTGCGGTCCGATGTGGCCGTAGCGAGCGCCACACCGACAAAAAGCCCGTCGCCACGCGCAAGCTTGCGGCTCATGCCTGTGTCCACGGTGTAGGTGTTCTGATCATCGCCGCGCTGGGCACGCCGTAGATCCGCGCTGACGCCGAAGTCGAACTTCGTGGTACGCGTGGCAAAATAGCTTTGACCCATTTGCGCGCGCAGAAAGCTGTTGTAGCGCGCACCGCCATAAAAGCTTTGACCGATATCGACCGCAGCACTGAACTCGCCACGTCGGTCTTGACGCAATTGTTTGAACCCATAGCCGATCTGGACCGTGCCATAGGCGAAATCACGTCCCGATATATCGCGCACGTCCTCGCCCCGCCCGAGCCGCTCGGCATTTTCGGCAGCCAGATCATCCCGCGCCGATTGCGATAGCCGGTAACTGCGATAGGACATGCCCAACCGCAGGTCATGGGCGCGAAATTCGGTTTGGCTGAAGCGGTAGCGCGATTGAACGGTAATCCCTGCCTCGATCCCCGAGAGGGCCTGACTTGAGGCGCCAAGGGCGACCTCGCTGGTGCCAAAAAGCGGGGTGAAGAATTCATACAGCAGCGAAGAGCTGTCGCGAGCGGAGCCGTTGTTGATGTTCGAATTGGGCGCCAAGGTGAATGACAGCTGCGTTTGCCATGGATTGCGCTGTTGGACGTACCGGAAATCCTGAGCGGCCATCGCGGCGTGTTGCGCGCTGGGAGCCACACCACGGGCGCGGCGCAGCCACAGCTGCGCGCGGGTGCGTTTCCCGTCCGAGGACAGCGCCTGCGCCATGAGCATGGCAGCCGTGTAGCGGTGGGTATCCGTCTCGGCGCTGCGCCACCCGCTACGTGCGGCCTCTTGTGCCTCGTCGTAACGCTCGAGAATACGCAGGGCATGGGCCCGGACCAAAAGCGCGGTGATATCGTTTGGATCGCGCTGCAACAGCGCATCGGCAAAGGCCACCGCGCGGTCAAGATGCCCGTTGCGCAGGTTCAGCTCGGCCGCCAGCTGCATTTGGTCGACAGAAAGGCTCATGTTTTGAACGGGTGCTTCCTGAGCGCAGACAATCGGCGCCGCAGCAATCGCTAGGGCGCCGATCAGCAGATGAAACACGTGACTTCGCAGACGGATCATGCTCAGCCGCCGCTGCCCCGATAGACAATAAAGCCGCCGGTATCGCGGCTGGCAATTTCTCCGCTTGCTTCCAGTACAAAAACGCCCACAATCTAGTCCGCCTCGCCCGAGACAATCGCGTAGAATGTCCCGTTCTCGTAGGTGTTGCCATTGGGCAGTGTGCTTTGGATCTCGGTCACCAGATCACCGTTGTTGTCCAGCACGTCTGGCCCCACAACGAACAAAGCGTCCGGGATCCTGGTCACGTCTTCGCCCAAAGTGCCCGCAACCTGCGCCGTGATGTCATCGCCGTTCAGGTCAAGCACCCGGCGGTTGCTGATCACACCGGACACAGCGTCTCCGCGGATATCTGTGCCATCGTTGAAATCACTGAAGTCGATGTTTACCGTCACGTCTGCGGTGGTGTATTGCAGGCCTGAAGCATTGGCGAAGTCCCGCAAACCTGCCGATTGGCCGGTGAACGTCGCCTGACCTGTGGTTGGCAGATTGACCGCATTGTCCCGCTGGTAGATGAACCCGCCGAACCCGTATTCGACATAACTGCCGGTGCGCACGATCGCAAATTGCGTCGTCGGCGCAAGGTTGCCGTCAGAATTGCGAAACTGGTTCTCGCTCACCCCATAGATGGCGCGGTAAACGAATTGCCGTACCTCACCGGTCGGGTTCGCGTCCGAAATGCTGCGCGGATCAACGGCGGTCGCGGGGCCATCGTATACCGCAAACCGGCCCCGGCCTCTGGCATCCGGGCTCAGGCTGCTGACGGCTGCGCCCCGGGAATAAGGCTGATCGCCATCAAATCCAAGGTTATCGACCGTAAACGTATCATTGGCACTGTTGTACGTGATTCCTGTCGCATAGCCGTTTCCGGCGTTCGCGCCCGTGTCCACACGCTCTTCCGAGCGGAAAATAGCGGAGCCGGGCGAGGGCGAAGCGGTACCGGGCGGGATGCCGTCGCGGTTGATCCCCGTGCCTTCACCATCGCCGATGACCTCGCCATCGGGCGTTTCGCCGGGGGTCTCTGCCTGATCGTCGAAAGGGTTCCCGCCGCTGCATGCAGCCAGGCCCGCAATCAACGCAAGGCTCAAAAGTTTGTTTTTCACAGGTCTGCCCTCGGCTTTTTTTTATAACTGTTTGGCTGACCATCATCGGCGCGCGGGTGCATTGTCAACGCGCCGTGCGCAGGGCGCCCGATAAAGCCCTGCACTATGGCGAAAAAGCAATACCCCATATCGTGGTTCCTGTGCCGCGATCCGCCAGATATAGTCAGCCCGAATCCACCCATTTGCGCCCGAAGGACCCCCCATCATGCCGATAAGCCCAGAGCAACAAGCCGAAATCGACGAGCTGCGGTCCGCGCCGCAACCCACCCTGCGCGCCGTGTCGCCGGGCATGGAGGCGCATCTCTACACCGCCTATGATGTGCTGGATCACGGATTTATCCGCGTCATCGACTACATGGGCGATGACGCCGCCATCTGTCAGGCCGCGCGTGTGAGCTATGGCAAGGGCACCAAATCGGTCCAAAACGACGAGGGGCTGATCCGGTATCTGATGCGCCACTGGCATTCCACGCCCTTCGAGATGTGCGAGATCAAGCTGCACGTGAAACTGCCGGTCTTTGTCGCGCGCCAGTGGATTCGCCACCGCACCGCCAACGTCAACGAATACTCCGCCCGCTATTCGATTCTCGACCGCGAGTTCTACATCCCCGAACCGGGCCATATCAACGCGCAGTCGGTGGTGAACAATCAGGGCAGGGGCGGCGTGCTGGAAGGCGCCGAGGCCGCGCGCGTGCTGGAGATCCTGAAATCCGACAGCAACCGCGCCTATGACCACTACGAATCCATGATATCCACCGAAGGGCCAGATGGTGAGCCACAAGACGGCCTCGCCCGCGAGCTGGCCCGCATGAACCTGCCCGCCAACATCTATACCCAATGGTACTGGAAAGTGGACCTGCACAACCTCTTCCACTTCCTGCGGCTCAGGGCAGACGCCCACGCCCAATACGAGATCAGGGTCTATGCCGACGCCATCTGCAAGGTCGTCGCCGACTGGGTGCCGGCAGCCTATGGGGCGTTCGAGGACTACCGGTTGGGTGGGGCGACGATGTCCGGCAAAGCGCTGGACTGCGTGCGGCGGATGTTGAAGGGGGAAGAGGTGACGCAGGAGACCTCGGGCATGAGCAAGGGGGAATGGCGGGAGTTTGAGGGGGTTTTGAAGTGAGTGATTTTGCGCAATGCCGGATGTTATCCGATGAGGAAATTGACTATGCAATTTCGATAACTAACTCTTCCGATGTAGCGATACATGAGCACAGAGACTGTATTAGATTAGCCTATGAGTGGATAGATGCACAAAAGAAACGCGCCAATATTAACAGGAAAAGCGCATTTCCTCTTAAGCATATAATCGAAAGCTGGGGAAAAAGGTATGTTTCACAGGCAGATGTGGAAGTTGCAGCAAATCTTCATCCTGACATAAAGGGCCGCTACCCGTATTATAACATCAGTGCTAGGTTGACCAAACCAAGCGAAATCAGATTACTCAACATCGGTGAAGCTGGGAAACATCAAGGTTATGGTCGTTACGATGAGAGTGAGTTTTACAAGTATTCTGAATAGGCGAACTGTAGGGTGCGCATTCATTGCGCACCATTCTCCATGTCAGCCCGCGCAACGGTGCGCATAAATGCGCACCCTACCACCACCCCGCAACCACCGTCCCATCGGTGCGCATAAATGCACACCCTACGCTTCAACCCTTTGCCCCACATGATCGCGGTGCCATGATGAATACGGCCAATCACGGACATCATCGACGTACCCATGCTTTACCGGATTGTGCCAACAATACGCGATGTGGTTCTCGAAATCGGCGGTATCGCGGATATGATGCTCCCAAAATCTGCGCTGCCAAATACCCTTCTCGCGCCGCGCAATATGGCTCGCCCTGCGCGGCCCCATCGGCAATTGACGCGAAAAGTGTGCCTTGATCGTTTGCACACGCTGCGCGTATTCCGCGTCCCCCTCGGGCAACGTCCAAACGCAATGCATGTGGTCGGGCATAACAACCCACGCATCAATCCTGAAGGGTCGTGTTTCCATCGTTGCGCGCAACGCTTGGCGCAAAATCTCTATCCGCTCCACAAGGGTCGATGACCCACGTTGTGCAAGAGTGATGGTCAGAAAAACACAAGCGCCGGGATGACGCGGTCGGATATAATTCGGCATGCCGATACTGTTAAGACGACAAAGTTAATGAAGGTTGAACTGTTGGTTCGATTTCAGCTCAATGAAATGAAGTCATCTACGCCAAATTGCGCAAAGAGGGTGTACACCTATTGCAGGCAGTGCGCCCCCAGATACCAAAACACTGGACACGCCCTCCCCTCGCTGCAACAGTAATACGAAACAAAGAACCCGAGGAACCCCATGCTAAAAATCAATGGAATGATGATCGCCGCCGCCTTTGGCGTAATGCTCACTGCCCCGCAGGCCGACGCTGGTAATGAGGTCACGATCTACCCCTACGCCTCGTCGCATAATTTCTGCCCCGCCGGTCTACAGCCGGTTTCGATCAGCGGCACCATCTGTTGTGGTGTGCCCAACACCCATGTCTCGTACCAAAGCGCAAAAGCGCATCCGGTCCAGACGCATAGGGTGACGCATAACCCGGTCCACCGCGCAACGAACAGCTGCCCTGTCGGCACCAAAGGCTGCACCTTCGACTAAGCCCTCAACATATCCCCCCGCCGCAAAACATGCGCCGGGGTGGTGCGGTCAGAGCAGGCTAATGTCGGATGCCATCTGGCGTCCGTCGCGCCCTTCTGACATCTCAAAGCTGACCTTTTGTTCATCGGCAAGGCCCGTCAGCCCCGATTGTTCAACGGCCGAGATGTGCACGAACACATCATTGCCGCCGCCCTCCGGGGCGATGAATCCATAGCCCTTTGTCGTATTAAACCACTTCACGGTTCCCGTTGGCATCGCTCTCACGCCTCCTTTAGTTGCGTTTCCCCGCTAATTGCAGAGTGGCGCACCGGGTCCGTCCCGACCGCCTGACCCTTAAAATAATTATCCAGTTTCGCGAAATTTCAAGGACTCGCAGGCAGATTCCCGATAATCTGGCGGTCTTGTGTATGAGTTGGGGAGAAAACAGGCAATGATCGAAGTATACGGTCTCAAAAACTGCGATACCTGTCGTAAAGCATTGAAAGCTTTGCCTGACGCGGTGCTGCGTGATGTGCGTGCAGACGGCGTGCCGGACGATGTGATGGCGCAGGCCGCTGCGCAGTTCGGCGCGCGATTGCTCAACACCCGCTCGACCACCTGGCGCGGTCTGGACGCCGACGCGCGGGCCAAGCCGCCGTTGGAGTTGATCGCCGCCCATCCCGCGCTGATGAAGCGTCCACTGATCAAAGCGGGTGATGCGCTGTTTCTGGGCTGGTCCGCGCAGACAGAGGCGGAGGTCCGCGCCGCGCTTTAACTGCGGCGCAGGGCGCGGTCGAACGACAGCGGTCCCGCCCCCTTGATCACCAGCACCAGCAGCACAAACACCCAGAACGCCCGCTGATCCATGATGATCCCGTCGGGAAAGCGGTCGAACCACGCGCCCAGTACCTTCGCATCGGCCCAACCGTTGTGGCCGTAAAGGTCGGTCAGCGATTGCACCGCGATAAAACCGATCATCCCAAGCGCTGCCAGTCGTGTGAGCAGCCCCAGCACAATCAGCAAAGGCAGAATAAACTCGGCCCATGTCCCCGCCACAACGATCAGCGTCTGGAGCACCGAGAATTGCGATGTGTCGTACCCCGCAGCTTCCATCATCCGTGGAAAGATCTGGACGTAAGCGCCTGTAGACGGGAAGAAAATTCCGGCAAAGCCCTCGCCGAGCTTGGTCAGGCCGGACACCCAGAAATACATCAGCAAGATAGCTGCAAACAGCAGGCGGGCGAGGGTTGGCAGAAGCCAGTCCGCCCGCTCCAGATGGTCGGTCACGGCGCGGTAAAGAGAGAGGAGTGCGGTCATTGGGCTTCCTTTTCGGGTGCGCGGAACGCGCGGGCGTGCAAAGCCAGCGTGAGGCTGGCGGCAAGGTCAAAATTGGGCGCCGCAGCTGTCGCCGCCTCGACCGCCGAACCAAGAGGCTGCGTCTCAAGCGCTGCAAGCCACGTCGCCGCACCGGTAGGCAGCAGATGCACTATCGGGTCGAATTCGGGACGCGTCACCAGCACCGCCTGACCCTGCGCACGCGGCTTTGGCGCTTGGGGATCGTTGGCTCGGCGCCATAAATCATAGAGCGGCCAGCGCGAGCGGATCAGAAGTGTCGAGGGAGCCAGATACAGAGCCAGCCCATCCAATGCCGCCGCGGACTGCTGCAAGACAGTCGCATCAAACGGTGCGGTATCCGCCGCATGATAGGAAGCCCGGATCGCAAGATCGAGGCGCGCCACATCAGGCAGATAACGCAAATGGGCCAGAGGTTCGAGGGCTCCGAGAAAAGCCGGAAACTCAGCGCCGTAGTGCATCATCAACGGAGACCCTGGCGGATGGGCGCGCACAAACGCGGGCACAAGGGTGTCAAAGTTCTGTGCGCCCAGCAGCCCCCGCACGTGGGGGAAAGCGAGCTTCATCGCCTCGACCAGCGAGACCACGACATTGTTGCGGTATACATCAAACCTCCGCCCCGGATGGGCGCCACGCCCGTCTATCACGCCCACGGGCACAGATCTGTCCGGATCCAGCAACGCCGCCCTGAACTGACCTTGAGTGATTGGCATCAGACGCGGGCCGCTGTCACGAGCGCTGAGGAGGCGCGCACAGCCTCGTCCCTCAGCACGGCCCAGTCCGGGACATCGGTATCCCATTCCACCAACACGGGCTTCGGGCCCGATTTGGACAGGGTAAAGTCCAGCAGCGCCCAGACCGGATCGGCCACCGGTGCACCATGACTGTCGATCAGCAGAGGCGCGCCGTGATCGTCGGTATCGGTATCATGGCCGCCCACGTGAATCTCGCCCACCGCGTCCAGCGGAAAGGACGCGATATAGGCGTGAGGGCTTATGTCCAGGTTCGTGGAGGAAATGAACACATTGTTCAGATCCAGCAATAAACCGCACCCTGTTCTGCGGACAACTCCCCCCAGAAAGTCAGTTTCGGTCAAGGTACTTTCAGCGAACGCGAGGTAACTGGAAGGGTTTTCGAGCAGCATTTGCCTGCCAAGCGTATCCTGAACCTGTGCGATATGGTCGGTTACATGGTCGAGCGTGGCCTGCGTGTAGGGCAGGGGCAACAGATCATTGAGGAATTCTGATCCGTGGGTAGACCACGCAAGATGCTCAGAGAAGCTGGCAGTGTTATAGCGATCGAGGAGCCTGCGCAATCGAAACAGATGCTCCTTATCAAGAGGCTGGTCACCTCCAATGGACAGCCCCACGCCGTGAACGGAGAGGGCAAAGTGATCAGTTAGGACGTCCATTTGGGCATGGGGTCGGCCACCGTCGCCCATGTAGTTTTCGGCGTGAACTTCGATCCACTCGACGGGTCCCGGCGTCGCAATCAGGTCAGTGAAGTGTTGGGGTTTATACCCCACACCAACGGCTGTCGGCAGTGTATTGAGCGCGGGTGATTGATCAAGCATTTCAGGCATCTCCGGGAAGACATTAAAGCGTGGCGAAGCATTATCCACAGGTCATTGTGGATAACGCAACTCCGCGGGCAGGCCCTAGGCAGGTAGATCGCGGTCCTGCTCGGAGAGCGATCCGTTGCGCTCGGTGCCGTCCGCCATCGCGGGCAGTTCAATGCTCTCGCAGGTGCCTTCGTCTACAAGTGTCCAGGCGTTGCCCTGATAATCGGTCACGGAGGTTCCCGCGCAAGTGGTTCCGGGACCGGCTGCGCAATCATTGGCACCGGCCAGCGATACGCCAAAGCATTTCTCTTTGGTCGCCGCGTGGGCGCTTGTGCTGACGGCGGACATGGATGCGGCGACTGCGCCAACCAGGGCTAAGGTTTTCATCGTAGTAGACATCGGTAATCTCCCTTTCTTCAAAGTTGTTTCATCGGTGTCTTCACTAGAGCAGTCATTATGCGCAAAATCTACACACGCGGCCGTGCATCACAGCTCTGTCAGAAAAGCCGCTGAGATTCATGTGTGAATCCAGCGGCTTGTGATTTCATCCGGTGTGGGTGTAACATCAGAAGTGGGCAAATCGCCGCACAATCTTATCCAATGTTACAACAGATCAGGTGCTGTCGCCTCACGTTTGAGCGCGGCTGTAACATCATCCAGCGACTGAACCGAGGTTTGTTTTTCGCCCAAACGGCGGACAGAAACAGTGCGTTCCTCTACCTCGCGGTTGCCCACGGCAAGGATCACGGGCACCTTGCCGACGGAATGTTCGCGCACTTTATAGTTGATCTTTTCGTTGCGCACGTCCGCCTCGGCACGCACGCCCTGCGCGCGCAATTGCGCGACGACTTCGCCTACATAATCATCCGCGTCCGAGGTGATTGACGCCACAACCACCTGACGTGGCGCCAGCCAGAAGGGCAGCTTGCCTGCGTGCTCCTCGATCAGGATGCCGATGAACCGCTCGAACGATCCAAGCGTCGCGCGGTGCAGCATCACGGGCCGATGCTTGCCCCCGTCCGCGCCGACGTAGGTGGCATCGAGGCGCTCGGGCAGGTTGGGATCCACTTGCAGCGTCCCGCATTGCCACTCACGGCCAATCGCATCGGTAAGGGTGAACTCCAACTTGGGGCCGTAAAATGCGCCTTCGCCGGGCAACAGCTCGAACGCATGGCCCGCCGCATTGCAGGCATCGCCAAGCGCCTTCTCCACACGGTCCCAGCTCTCATCGCTGCCGATACGCTTTTCGGGGCGTGTGGACAGCTTGATGGTCCAGTTCTCGAACCCCAGATCAGCATAGACGGAGGCGAGGAAGGTGATGAATTTCTCCGTCTCCTCCACAATTTGGTCTTCGGTGCAGAAAATATGCCCGTCATCCTGCGTAAACCCGCGCACCCGCATGATACCGTGCAGTGCGCCCGAGGGCTCGTAGCGGTTGCACGAGCCGAATTCGGCCATGCGCAGGGGCAGGTCGCGATAGCTTTTCATGCCGGTGTTAAAAATCTGCACGTGGCAAGGGCAGTTCATGGGTTTGAGCGCGTTCACGGTTTTCTCGCGCGCGTGCTCCTCGTCGACTTCGACGATGAACATATGGTCCTGATAATTCTCCCAATGCCCCGAATCTTCCCACAGCTTGCGGCTCACGACTTGTGGTGTGTTTACCTCGACATAGCCATCGCTGCGCTGTTTGCGGCGCATGTAGTCCTGAAGCTGGGTGTAGATCATCCAGCCATTGGGGTGCCAAAACACCTGACCGGGGGCCTCTTCCTGCATGTGATAGAGGTTCATTTCGCGGCCCAGCTTGCGGTGGTCGCGTTTGGCCGCTTCCTCCAGCATGTTGAGGTGCGCCTTGAGCTTTTCCTTGCCGGTGAATGCCACGCCGTAGATGCGTTGCAGCATCGCGCGGTCGCTATCGCCGCGCCAGTAGGCACCGGCAATCGACATCAGCTTGAACGCGTCGCCCGGCACCTGACCGGTGTTCTGAAGGTGTGGACCACGGCACAGATCCTGCCAGTCGCCGTGCCAGTACATGCGCAGCGGCTCGTCGCCGGGAATGGCCTCGATCAGCTCGACCTTGTAGGGCTCGCCCAGATCGACGTAATGCTGGATGGCGCGGTCGCGGTCCCAGACTTCGGTGCGCACGGGGTCACGCTTGTTGATGATCTCTTTCATCTTTTTCTCGATCGCGCCGAGGTCGTCGGGGGTAAAGGCCTCCTTGCGGTCGAAATCATAGTACCAGCCGTCTTTGATCACCGGACCGATGGTCACTTTGGTGTCGGGCCAGATTTCCTGCACCGCGCGCGCCATGATGTGCGCAAGGTCGTGGCGTACCAGCTCGCTCGCTTGCTCCTCATCGGCCATGGTGTGGATGGCGATGCTGGCGTCCGCCTCAATGGGCCATGCCAGATCAAAGTGCTGGCCGTCGACTGTCGCGCTGATGGCTTTCTTGCCTAGCGAAGTCGAGATGTCGCTGGCTACTTCGCCCGCAGTGATACCTGCGTCGTAGTGTCGTGCATTGCCGTCGGGAAGGGTGAGTGCGATCTGGACCATGTCGGTCTCCTCGTCGGTTTGGCGCCTACGAGACGCCCGGTTGCGGGTTTATGTGTTGCAGCTTTTGACGCCGCAGGGCGCGGGCGTCAATAGCGCGCTTCGTGCAGGGGGCTGAGGCGTGCGGAGAGTGTCAAATGTGCCAGCGCAAGCGCCGCACCGGCCCCCGCGGTGAGGCCCAGCGACGACAGGCCAAATTGTGTGATCATGAGACCGCCCACTGCCGCGCCGATGGCCGCCCCCACGTAAATCGCGGCGGCATTGAGCGCCAGTACCACCGGTGCGCGGTGTCCCGCCATCGCGAACAGGCGCACCTGTTGTGCGGCCATGAACGACCAGCCGCCCATCGCCCAGAGGAACACCATGAGCACCAGCACAGGCAGGCTCACCGGCAGGAGCGAGAACATTGGCATCATGCCCATCTGGAACAGGCACAGCCCCGTCAGCGTGATGCGCCAGCCAAAGCGGTCCGACAGGTAGCCGCCCAGAATGTTGCCGACCACAGCGCCCAGTCCCGCCATCGCCAGCGTGAGCGCGATGCCGTTGCGGCCAAAACCCATCGTCTCGCTCAGCAGGGGCGCAATATAGGTGAACAGCACATATTGCGCCCCGATGAACGACCCGGTGAAGGCGATGGCTAGCATCATCCGCCCCTCGGCCATGACATCGCGCAGATCCGCCATGCTGACCGGCTGGAACTTCAGCCCCGCAGGCACCCGCGTCCAGATCAGCCAGATGCAGGGCAGGGCGAGGGCGAACACGAGCCAGAAGGCCCAGCGCCAGCCAAAGGTATAGGCGATCCAGCTGCTGGCGGGCACACCCGCCACCTGCGCCATCGTCAGTCCGAAAAATACTGCCGCCAGCACTTTTGCGCGCTGCTCCGGCGGGGTAAGACCCGCCGCCACGGCCGCTGAGAGGGGCGTAAATATTCCCGCACCCGCCGCCGCCAGCACCCGCGCGATGTTCAGGCCCATCATAGAGGGCGACAGCGCCGAAATCGCTGCCGCCAGCGCAACCAGCACAAAGCCCGCCGCCATGATCCGCCTGCGCCCGACCCGCCCGGTCGACGCGATGAGCAGCGGCGAGAGTATCGCATAGGACACCGCATAGGCCGTGAGCAGCTGCCCCGTCTGCGCCGCCGTGAGGTTCAGATCGGTGCCCAGAGGCTCGACCAGACCGATGATGCCAAAGGCGCCGATGCCGATCACGAAGTTGCAAACCGACAAGGCAGGGATCAAAAGGCGATTGGATGACGTTATGCTCATGATAATTGGTTTAGCACCAATGCAAGCCCTCGCAAGGGAGCGGGCATGTGCCGTTACGGCATGGCAATCTCATGGGGCGTGGAAAAGGAGGCCGGATAAATGGCGCAGAACACGACAGATAAGGCGTTCGAAGTGATTTCGGGTGCTGAAGAGCCCGCCGCCGGTCTCGACAAGAAGGCGCAGAAGGCCGAAGCTGCCAATGGCCTGCGCCACGCAGCATCGTTGAGTATGACAAAGGTTGCGGATGGTCTTATTGATCCAAAACTGGTGCTGAGCTGGCTGCTCACATCACTTGGTGCGCCTGCGGTCTATGCCGGCGCTTTGGTGCCGCTGCGCGAGGCGGGCGCGCTGCTGCCGCAGATCCTGTTGGCCGGTTGGGTGCAGGGCATGGCGCGGCGCAAATGGGCCTGGGTCGTGGGGTCTGCGGGTCAAGGTGTGTGTGCGGCCCTTATCGTGCTGGCTGCGCTGACACTTGAGGGTGTCGCCGCCGGGCTTGCGATATGTGTGGCCCTCGCGGCGCTGGCGTTGTTTCGCGCGATCTGCTCGGTGTCCTACAAAGATATTCTGGGCAAAACAGTCGGACAGGCACGGCGCGGTTCAATCACCGGACTGGCGGGATCAGTGTCCTCCATCGGGGTGCTGGTATTCGCACTGCTGCTGGTGTCAGGCGTGTTGCAGGACCGCGGCGCTGTAATCGCCGCGATTGCGCTTGCGGCGCTTTTGTGGGGGATAGCAGCGCTGACCTTCTCTACCTTGTCAGAGACGCCCAGCGACGTCGCAGAGGGGCTTGAAACCTCCTTTGCGGTCCTCAAGGACAATCCGACCCTTTGGCGTTTTATCATTGTGCGCGGTCTGCTAGTGTCGACGGCGCTCGCGCCGCCCTATCTGGTCATCCTGGGCGGTGAGGATGGTGGTACATTGGGTGCGCTGGGTGCCTTGGTGCTGGCCTCTGCGACGGCCTCCCTGCTCAGTTCTTATGTCTGGGGGCGGCTGTCGGACCGGTCGAGCAGGCAGGTGTTGATCCTCACCGGCATCGTCGGTGCGGTCGCTATGGTGCTGGCGGTGGCCTTGGCACAGTTGGGTCTTGCACAGACGATCTGGGCGATGCCTGCGGTGCTGTTTATCCTGATGATCGCGTATCACGGCGTCCGGCAGGGCCGCTCGACCTATCTGGTGGATATCGCGCCCGAAGATCGCCGTTCGGCCTATGCTGCGGTTGCAAATACGGTGATCGGTGCCCTGCTGCTGATCGCAGGTATCGCCGGGGGCGGTGCGGCCCTGTTCGGCCCGCAAGCGGTGCTGGTGCTCTTTGCGCTCATGGCGGTTGCGGGTGCCGTTGTGGCAACGACACTGCCCGAGGTCGAGGACGCTTGAAACAACCGGTGCTGTGCGGCACTATGATGGCTCATTGGAAAGGTCAGACCATGCCCAAATACAACCGCAACTTCGATCTTACACTGGCTGATATCGATCTGATCGAGGCAGCGCTCAGCGTGGTCAAGCGCGACCTGTCTCTGGGCCGTGAGGGCGCACGCGCGCTGCTGCCGGAGCAGGCGCAAAACGATCCCCTGCGCGAGATCGACGATCTGCTGGGTCGCCTGCACAACCAGAAGATCTTTTACCGCCCCACAGACACCCCATACGTCAGCGGCTGATCCAGCACAGCGGAGCATTTATGGCCGAGCCATCCTTTCTCGACACGCCTCAGGGGCGCAGGATCGCCTATCATTTGACGCCGGGCGAGGGGCCTTGTGTGATGTTTTTGGGCGGTCTCAAATCCGACATGCAAGGCACCAAGGCCGTGCATTTGGAGGACTGGGCGCAGGCAAAAGGCCGGGCATTTCTGCGGTTTGATTATTCCGGGCATGGCCAGTCTTCGGGTGTTTTCGAGGAAGGGTGTATCGGCGATTGGCACGCCGATACGCTGGCTGTGATTGATACGCTCACGGAAGGACCGATCCTGCCCGTTGGCTCATCCATGGGCGGCTGGCAGGCGTTGCTGCTGGCGCGTGCGCGACCCGAGCGGCTGGCTGGTCTGGTGAGCATCGCCGCAGCGCCCGATTTCACCGAAGATGGCTGGTGGGCGGGTTTTGACGCGGGCCAGCGCGCCACACTGGAGACACAGGGCCGGGTCGAGTTGCCCTCCGATTATATGGAGCCCTATGTGGTGACCAAGCGTATGATCGAAGACGGGCGCGCGCATCTGGTGCTGCGCGACGCGCTTGAGCTGCCGTTTCCGGTGCGGTCGCTGCAAGGCACTGCAGATACGGCCGTCAGTGTTGCGACGGCGACGCGGTTGCTGGCCCATGCCTCCAGTCCCGATATGCATCTATTGCTGGTCAAGGACGCCGATCACCGGTTTTCCGATGGCCCCTGTCTGGGCCTGATCGAGCGGGCAGTGGAAGATGTGATCGCCTTGGGCGAGATGTAGATATGGATCAGCGGATCAGTCTGATCACTCTCGGGGTCCGCGATATGGCAGGCATGGCGGCCTTCTACGAGGCCTTGGGCTGGGTCCGCGTCGAAACCGAAGATGGTGTCATCGCCTTTGATCTGATCGGCCAGACGCTGAGCCTCTATCCGTTGGAAAAGCTGGCAGAGGATATCGGTTTGCCGGTGGCGCAGTTGGGGCGCGGTGCCGCTACATTGGGTTATAATGTGCGAAGCAAAGACGAGGTTGCCCCCGTTCTGGAGAAGGCAAAAGTCGCAGGAGCGCGTATCCTAAAGCCCGCGGCAGATGTGTTCTGGGGCGGGCACCATGGCTATTTTTCCGATCCCTAGGGCAACATCTGGGAAGTGGCGCATAATCCCTTCTCCCCGCTGGCCCCTGACGGCGGGTTTCGCTGGAACGGCCATTGATGCGCACACCGCGCAGCATGTGGAGCCTTGAGAGCTTTGGCCGCGTGCGCCTGTCAAAGCATTTCTACATGCGCGACTTTTTAATGAGCGAGATCAGCGCGTTTCACGGCGTTCCTAACATTCCTGGCGACCCCGATCTGGCGATCCGGCACGGGCAACGGCTGTGCCGTGATCTGCTGGACCCGCTGGAAGAAACTTTTGGCCGCATCGCCATCCGCTCGGGCTATCGCTCGGAGGCGCTCAACGCCTACGGCAACGCGCACAAGCTCAATTGCGCGCGCAGCGACAATCCCGGCGAGTGTCACATCTGGGATTATCCCGACCGCCCCATCGCGGGCACTTCGCTGGTGATCCCTTGGTTTGCCGACCGATATGAACAGGGGCGCGATTGGCGGGATATGGCATGGTGGGTACATGACCATCTGCCCTATTCGGAAATGTGGTTTTTTCCGAAATTGGCCGCCTTCAATCTGGTCTGGCGACCCGTGCCGTTGCGCAGCATCAGCAGCTATATCGCGCCGCGCGGTATGCTGTTGCGCGCAGGCGACAGCCCGGCCGAGGATCGCGCGGCCCGCGCGGCGCGCTACGCGGATTTCCCCCCATTGCGCGGCGTCGTACAGCCCTGAGGGCTTGCACCTGCGCGCGCGGCAAGGCATTCAAAGGGGGTAGCCGGAGGGACGATCAAGACATGAAAGAACCGCTGGTCCTGTTGCCGGGAATGATGTGCGATGCGCGCCTGTTCGGGCCGCAAATTGCGGAGTTGTCCTGTGATATGGCGGTCACCGTTGCACCCGTGACGATCGGCGAACGGGTCGAGGAAATTGCCTCATCCCTGCTCGACATCCTGCCGAAACGTTTTGCTCTGGCCGGATTATCGCTGGGCGGGGTGGTCGCGATGGAGATCCTGCGCCGCGCCCCCGATCGCGTCACCCGTATTGCCCTCATCGACACGCATCCGCTGGCCGAAACGCCGGTGGTGGCTGCCAACCGCGAGCCGATGATCGTCAAGGTCCGGTCGGGCCGTTTTGCCGAGGTGATCCGCGAGGAAATCGGCCCCGCCACGCTGGCGCCCGGTCCCTACCGCAGCGAAGTTCTGGATCTGGTGATGGAGATGGCCCGCACTCTAGGCCCCGAAATCTATATCCGCCAGTCGCGCGCGATGCAGCGCCGTAAGGACCAGCAGGCGACCCTGCGCCGCTGCAAAGTGCCGGCCTTGGTGATGTGCGGGGCGCATGACCAGATTGCGCCGGTGAAACGGCACGAATTCATGGCAGAGCTTATTCCCTACGCAAAGCTGTGTGTGCTGGAAAATTCGGGGCATTTGCCCACGCTGGAGCAACCGGACGAGACTACCTCGGCGCTGCGCGACTGGATGGGTCAGCCCTACGTCCTGAAATAAAAGGCGGTATTCGTGATCTCGAAGCTGCCTTCGCCCCCGTTTCCGCCATAGCGCGGAAACGGGGGCGAAGGCGTCTTGGCTCAGGCCGCAGCGTTCTTATTCGCCGGGTTCTTGCCTGCTTTTTTCTCTTCGGCCTTCTTACGACGGAAGCCGGGAGGTGTCGCTTTTTCGTGGTCGTCGATGAAATCGAGCACCAGCGGGCGGATGTTATCGCGCCAGCTGCGTCCGGCGAAGATACCGTAGTGGCCGGCACCTTCCTCGACGTGGCTTGCCTTTTTGTCATCGGGCAGGCCGGTACACAGATCGAGAGCGGCAATACACTGTCCGGGGGCCGTAATGTCGTCTTTGGTTCCCTCAACGGTGATTACGGCGACGGTCGTGATCTTGCCGATGTCGACTTTCTTGCCGTTCACGATGAAATCATTCTTCGCGATCTCGTGGCGCTGGAAGATGCGGTCGACGGTCGACAGATAGAACTCGGCTGGCATGTCCATGACCGACAGATATTCGTCATAGAATTTGTTATGCTTGTCGTGCTCGTGTGCTTCGCCTTTGGCGACGCGCTGGATCTGGTTGGTGAATGCATCTTTATGCGTGTCCAGATTCATCGAGATGAACGAGCTGAGCTGCAACAAACCGGGATAGACCTTGCGGCCCACGCCTGCGTATTTAAAGCCGACCTGCTGGATCATCGACTGTTCAAGCTGACCCATGGTCACGGAATGGCCGAAATCTGTCACTTCGGTCGGGGCGGCACCGGGATCAATGGGTCCACCGATCAGGGTGAGCGAGCTTGGCTGCGCCTTGGGGTCTTCCTCGGCCAGATAGGCTGTCGCGGCGAGCGCAAGCGGGGCAGGCTGGCATACGGCGATCACATGGGTGTCGGGGCCGAGGTGGCGCATGTAGTCCACCAGATGCATGGTGTAATCTTCAATGTCGAACTTACCGGCGCTGACTGGAATGTCGCGGGCGTTGTGCCAATCGGTGATGTACAGCTCGCAATCGGGCAGAAGGCTGATCACGGTCGAGCGCAGAAGCGTCGCGTAATGGCCCGACATCGGCGCGACCAGCAACACCCTGCGGCGTCTCTTCGTCCTGCCCTGAACATTGAAACGCAGCAGGTCGCCAAACGGGCCTGCGATCTCGATCTCGGGTGTGACGATGCGGTCGGTACCTTCGGACCCTACGAAGGGCGGGATATTCCAGTCAGGCTTGGTGGCCATGCGGCTGAACGTCCGCTCGGTCACCTGACCCCACGCGCCCAGCCATTCGAGAGCCGGATTAGGCATCATCGAGAAGGCGGGATAGGCGGCCAGCGCCTTGGCGGACGCGCCAAGCCATTCGTTTGTGTTTCGGATTGTCTCCATCATATCGTATGATGCCATGTAACGCATTGCGGAACTCCTGTACCATTGCCCAAATCTGGGCGACACTCGCGTATGGGCGTCCCGCTTTGGGGTCGACTGGCGAAAATGCTGCAAGTGCAAACATAGGGCGGATACATTATTATGGCAACTCATTCCTCTGACGATGGTGAACCAAGTGCTGCATCTTTGGCACGCATGACCGAAAATCTGAGCAAAGTTGACGCGCTGCGCGAGCGCCTGACGACGGTTCTGGCCAACCGCAACACGCATCAGGCCGCCCTCGATGCACCCAATCAGGATTTATTTGCCAAAGCTGCAAAGGCTTACATGCAAGAAGCCATGACCAATCCCGCCAAACTTTTCGAGCACCAGATGGGATACTGGACCAAATCGGTGACCCATTTTGTTGAAGCACAGCAGGCGCTGGCCAAGGGAACGCTGAGCGCGCCACACGATCGCACCCCCAGTGACCGTCGGTTTGCAAATCCGCTTTGGGAACAGCACCCGTATTTTAACTTCGTCAAACAGCAGTACATGATGAACGCCGAGGCGTTGACGCAGGCCGTCGAGGACGTGGAGGATATGGAGCCGCGCGAAAAACAGCGGCTCAAATACTTCTCGCGCCAGATCATCGATATGATGAGCCCCACGAATTTTCTGGCCACCAATCCCGATGCCCTGCAACGCGCGGTCGATACCGAGGGGGCAAGCCTGATCAAAGGGCTGGAAAACCTGATCAGTGATCTGGAGGCAAACAAGGGCGAGATGATCGTGCGTTTGGCCGACGAGAGCGCGTTCCAGCTGGGCGAAAACATCGCCACCACGCCGGGCAAGGTGGTGTTTCGCAACCGCATGTTCGAGCTGATCCAGTATTCCCCCACCACCGACGAGGTCCACGAGACGCCGCTGGTGGTCTTTCCGCCTTGGATCAACAAATATTATATTCTGGATCTCAAAGAACAGAACTCGCTGGTAAAGTGGATCGTCGATCAGGGCTATACCCTGTTCATGGTGTCATGGATCAACCCTGACGCGACTTACCGGGATGTCGGCATGGGCGACTATGTCGAAGAGGGATATGTCGTTGCTTTCGATGAAGTGAAGAAGATCACGGGACAGAAGAAGCTCAATGCTGTGGGCTATTGCATTGCCGGCACAACGCTGAGCCTGACGCTCTCGTTGCTCAAACAGCGCGGCGATACGTCCGTCAAATCCGCAACCTTCTTTACCGCGCTTACCGATTTTTCGGATCAGGGAGAATTCCAGCCCTTCCTGACGGATGATTTCATCGACGGCATAGAGGCCGAGACGGCGGACAAAGGGATCTTGCCGTCGATCGTGATGGCGCGAACCTTCTCCTTTCTGCGCTCGAACGATCTGGTCTATGGCCCCGCCGTCAAATCCTATATGATGGGAGAAACTCCGCCGGCCTTCGATCTGCTCTACTGGAACGGCGACGGCGCGAACCTGCCTGCGAAAATGGCGATGGAATACCTGCGCGGGCTTTGCCAGAATAACGAGCTGGCCGACGGCGGTTATGATCTGTGCGGTCATCATCTGGTCCTCGACGAGGTCGATGTGCCGCTGTGCGCCATCGCCTGCGAGACCGATCATATCGCACCCTGGAAAGACAGCTATCGCGGCGTACAAAAGATGGGCAGCACTGACAAGACGTTTATCATGACCCAGTCGGGCCACATCGCAGGCATCGTCAATCCGCCAAGCAAGGGCAAATACGGCCACTACACCAATCCCGATCTGACGCTCGGCTACGAGGATTGGCGCGCGGGTGCCGATTTTACCGAAGGATCATGGTGGCCCCGCTGGGAGAAATGGCTGAAAAAACGCTCAGGCAAGATGATTCCCGCACGTGTTCCGGGCGCCGACGGGCATGAGATTCTCTGCGATGCGCCAGGCCCCTACGTGGCGGTGAAAGCGCGCGGTTAAGGTTCCCTGAGGGCAAGGGGCTGATTTTCTTAACCAAATCCTCACAACCTGAGCGTGATGCTGCGGTGCAGAAAAAACTTGCAATGCCGCACTGCAGCATCTATGTTGTTTGCAGACGCAGAACGATGGATGAGCCAGAGGGATGCGAGCTAAAATTCAAGCGGGGCAACAGAGCCTCCATGATGCAAACAAAGGATTACGACAATGGCTACGAACACAACACCAGACATGACCGCAATGCTCAAAGACATGATGGGCGCATTTCCCGTGGACACGACTTCCATGGAAGCGTCGTTCAAGACATCCGCTACACTGAACGAAAAGCTGTCCGGCGTGGCACTGTCCGCAGTTGAGAAATCCACCGAGATTTCGTCCAAGTGGACAAAAGACACCGTCGCAAAGCTGACCGAGATGGCAAAAGCCAAGAACGAGCCAGCAGACTATGCAAAAGCGATGACAGATTTCGCGACTGCTTACTCCGAAGCGGCGTCCGAGCACATGGCCGCGTTCGCCGAAGTTGCGAAAAAAGTCCAGATGGACACAGTTGAGCTGATGATGGCCGCAGGCAAGGACATGTCCTCCGAGGCACAGTCCGCAATGACCAAAGCGACAAACGACGCACAGGCCGCTGCGAAAAAAGCGACTTCCAAGTAAGTCTGGGTTCCCGACACGACGCTCCTGATCTCAGGGGCGGATCAAAAGAGGGGCGTGCTGGCGACAGCGCGCCCTTTCTTTTTGCGCGCGCGGCGTCTAGGCTGCACTGCAGCGCACCTTAGGGGAGGAACTTACGTGAGCGAGACGGGCAAACCCCTTCTGATCAAGAGATACGCCAGCAGGCGCCTCTACAATACAGAAACCAGCGATTACGTGACGCTTGAGGATATCGCAGGCTTCATCCGCGATGGCCGCGAAGTCCAGATTATCGACCTCAAATCAGGTGATGACCTGACACGTCAATACCTGCTCCAGATCATCGCCGAGCACGAGAGCCGGGGCGAGAGCGTGTTGCCGGTGGATGTGCTCAACGATCTGGTGCGCAGCTATATGACCGGCAAAGTCAGCGTCGTGCCGGAGTTCCTGCAACAGTCGTTCGCCATGCTACGCGACGGTCAGGCCAAGGTGGTCGAGAATATGACCTCGATGAACCCGCTGGCCAAAATGCCCGGCTTCGACGCGATGACAGCGCAGCAAGAGGCGTTTATGAAGGCAATGACGGGCACGTGGCCCGCCGGCAAACAGACCGGCAAGGGCGAGAAACCCGGCGGCGAGAATACCGAAGACCTCGACGCGATCAAACGCCAGTTGGCCGAGTTGCAGGAAAAGCTGTCAAAGCTGAAGTAGGTCAGGTCTCGTGCATCACAGCTTCAAAGGCGGGTTCAGGCCCGCCTTTTGCACGTCAAAGCCCTGCTAGAAGCCGAGCCTGTCGCGCAGCGAATACCAGCTCATGGCGAGGACCAACAGCGGCGAGCGCAAAGCGGCACCGCCAGGAAACGGCGTGCTGGGCAGGGTGGACAGCGTATCGAAACCGTCGCTGTCACCGGCAATCGCCCGTGCCATCAATTGGCCCGCGTGGGTCGCCGTGCCGACACCGTGGCCGGAATAGCCCGAGGCGGACAGCATGTTCGGCCCGATGCGCAGCAGGTAGGGCAGACGCTTCATGGTGATCCCCAAGGTGCCGCCCCAGGCATAATCGATCTTCACGTCTTGGAGCTGCGGAAACACCACCGACATCGGTTTGCGCACCTTCGCGGCGATGTCCGCCGGAAAACGGTAGCCATAGCTTTCGCCACCGCCGAACAGCAGACGACCATCGTGGCTGAGCCGGAAATAATTCACCACAAACCTGCTGTCGGCGACGGCCACATCGCGCGGCAGCACGTCGCGGACACGCTCGCCCAAGGGCTCGGTTGCGGCAATGAAATTGTTGATCGGCATGACACGCGCGGCCACCCGACGGTTCAGTCCGCCAAGGTATCCGTTGCAGGCAAGGATCACGTGATCCGCTATCACATGCCCGCCGTCGGTGCGCACGGTTGCAGGCGTGCCTTCGTCGATGTTGTGAACGGCCGACCGCTCAAATATCTGCACGCCCGCCGCCGCCGCCGCGCGGGCGAGGCCAAGGGCAAAGTTGAGCGGGTGCAGGTGCGCCGCGCCCATGTCGAGGATTCCGCCGCGATAATCGGGCGAGGGGCAGACCGATTGCAACGCCGCATGATCGAGGATTTCAATCTGGTCGTATCCGTATTTGCCCGCCAGCAGATCGGCGTAGTGGTGCAGGTGGCGCAACTCCTTATCGCTCGATCCGGTCCAGGCGACGCCGGGTTTCAGGTGGCAATCAATAGTGTGCTTTGCGATCAGCGATTTCACCAGATCTTTGGCATCCTCGCCCAGTTGCCACAGCTTGGCCGCCTCCGTTGCGCCCATCATCGCCTCAAGCGCGTCCTGCTCGACCCGCTGACCCGATCCCAGCTGTCCGCCGTTGCGCCCCGACGCACCAAAGCCTACGCGCTGGGCGTCGAGCAGGATCACGCTGCGCCCCGCCTGCGCCAGATGCAGCGCTGCGGACAGACCGGTATAGCCCGCGCCGATCACGCAAACATCGGCCTTATGTGCACCTTTTAGGGCGGGGAACGGAGCCGAGGGCGCGGCTGTGGCGGCATACCAGCTTGGCGGATACTCCCCGCGCCGGTCATTGGCATAAAGCAGATCCATCAGACGTTCAGCAGCAGGTGTTCACGCTCCCACGGGGAGATTACCTGAAGGAACTCGTCGTATTCAGCCTCTTTGACGATGCTGTAAACGCGAACGAATTCCGGACCCAGTACCTCGTGCAGCGCGGTCGCTTCGTTGAACACACCCAATGCCTCGCCCATGGTGCGGGGAATATCGCCGTCGCCGTCATAGGCGTCGCCCTTGAACTCGGGCAGGGGCATCTTGGCCTCTTTCAGCCCCAGATACCCGCAGGCCAGCGAGGCGGCGATACCGAGGTATGGGTTGCAATCCATGCCCGCCAGACGGTTCTCGACCCGCCGCGCGGCAGGGCTGGACAGGGGCACACGGATGCCCGTCGTGCGGTTATCACGACCCCATTCGAGGTTGATCGGCGCGGCATGGTCTTTGACATAGCGGCGATAGCTGTTGACGTAAGGGGCGATCACGGCAAGGGCGGCAGGCATGTAATTTTGCAGCCCGGCGATGAAATGCATGAACGGCTCCGTCTCGTCGCCATTGGCATCCGAAAAGATATTCTTGCCTGTTTTGGCATCAAGCACGGAGTGATGGATATGCATCGCAGATCCCGGCTCGTCCGCGATTGGTTTCGCCATAAAGGTGGCATAACAATCGTGGCGCATCGCCGCTTCGCGGATCAGGCGTTTGAAGTAAAATACCTCGTCGGCCAGCTTCACCGGATCGCCGTGCAGCAGGTTGATCTCCAGCTGTCCGGCTCCGCCTTCCTGTGTGATCCCGTCGATCTCAAAGCCCTGTGCTTCGGCGAAATCATAAATATCGTCGATCACGGGACCAAATTCGTCGACCGCCGTCATGGAATAGGCCTGCCGCGCCGCAGCGGGACGCCCCGAGCGGCCCATCATCGGTTTGATCTCCTGCGCGGGGTCCAGATTGCGCGCGGTCAGATAAAATTCCATCTCCGGTGCCACCACAGGCTCCCATCCTTCGGCACGGTACAGCTCAACCACCCGCCGCAGTACGTTGCGCGGGCTGAACGGCACCTCGTTACCATCGCGGTCATAGGCGTCGTGGATCACCTGCAACGTCCAATCTGCGGTCCAGGGGGCGGCGGTTGCCGTGCTCATGTCGGGGCGTAGCACCATGTCACGCTCGATGAAACCTTCGGCGCCCGCCGCTTCACCCCATTCGCCCGTGATCGTCTGGTAAAAGATGCTATCGGGCAGATGAAAGCTGTCTTGCCGCGCGAATTTCGACGCAGGCACCGCTTTGCCGCGCGCGATGCCGGGCAGATCGGGGATAATGCATTCCACTTCGTCCAGCCGGCGGTCCTTGAGGTACTCGGCGGCGGCGGCGGGTAGTTTGTCTTCCCAGTCTTGCATCACATCCTCGATTTCGATTTGAAAAACTGCGCCATATGGGCGGCGATATCGGCGTTGTTCGTGGGGTTGGGCAGGGTTGCGGTGGCGGCCTCAAGCTGGGCGTCCGGCACCACCCCTTCGCCGCGTGTCTTGATCAGACCGTCGATGAAATCGGCGGGAAATTCAGGATGCGCCTGAACGGTCCAGACGGTATCACCATAGGCCAACATCGCGTTGGCGCAAAAGTCTGAGCTGCCCACGACGCGCGCGCCCTGCGGCAACTCTACCACCTGATCCTGATGCCATGCGTTGAGCGCCACAGTTTTGCCGTCGAACGTGTATTCCGTGCGCCCGATCGACCAGCCCCCGGGAAACTTGATCACCTTACCGCCCAGGGCCTGCGCGATGATCTGGTGACCGAAACAGACACCGATCAACGGCTTGTCGCTGGCGTGTATCTCGCGGATCAGATCCTCCAAGGGCGCGATCCACGGATGATCCTCGTAGGCGCCATGCTTGGACCCGGTGATGAGCCAGCCGTCGGCATCGTCAGGACCGGCGGGAAATTCACCGTCCACCACGGAATAGGTCTCGAAATCGAAGCCGTTGCCGTCCAGCAGACGCACGAACATTTCGTCGTAGTTGCCTTGGGTGGCTTTCATCTCGTCAGGGGAGTGGCCCGCGCGCAGGATGCCAATTTTCATGTGCTACACCGTATCCAGATAAATTTCGACCTGCTCGGAGCGGTCCAGTTCTTCCATATAGTGCAATTCCTGCCGCTTGGTCAGCACAAGGTTCTGGATCAGCTCGGGCGTGAAAATGCGGGCGATGTGTGGATCGCTCTCGAAGGCGTCGATCGCCGTGGCCCAGGTGTGCGGGATCTGAGGCAGATCGGCGGCATAGGCATTGCCGGTGATGGGCGGCGGCGGCAGGGCACCGTCCTCGATCCCGTTGATCGCGGCGCCCAGCACGGCGGCCAGCATTAGATAGGGGTTCACATCGCCGCCAGATACGCGATGCTCGATCCGGCGCGCCTTGTGGCTGCCCGAGGGGATGCGAATGGCGGAGGTGCGGTTTTCGTAGGCCCAGCTGATGCCGGTGGGCGCATGGCTGCCCGGCACCATCCGGTCAAAGCTGTTGGAGTGGGGCGCGAAAATGAGCGCCGATCCCGCCATCGCCTGCAAACAGCCCGCAACCGCGTGGCGCATCATGTCCGTGCCATCGGGGCCCCCATCGTCGAAGACGTTGTTTCCCTCGGCGTCGATCACCGAAAAATGCGTGTGCAGACCGGAGCCGGGATAATCCTCGTAGGGTTTGGCCATGAAACTCGCGGCGAAACCGTGACGCCGCGCCAGCCCGCGCACCAGCATCTTGAAGAGCCACGCATCGTCGGCGGCGCGCAGGGCGTCGTCGCAGTGCATCATATTGATCTCGAACTGGCCCAGACCGGCCTCGGAAATCGCGGTATCGGCGGGAATGTCCATCTCTTCGCAGGCGTCATACAGATCCGTAAAGAATTGGTCGAACTGGTCGAGGGCGCGGATGCTCAGCGTCTCGGCCCCTTTACGCCGCTTGCCCGACCGCTCCGAGATCGGGATTTGCAATTTGCGCCCGGAGTCGTCGATCAGAAAGAACTCAAGCTCGACCGCGCAGACCGGCGTGAGGCCGCGCGCCTTGAACCGATCGAGTACGGCGCGCAGCGCATGGCGCGGGTCTCCCTCATAGGGGCGGCCATCCTCGTGAAACATCCATATCGGCAGCAGGGCCGACGGTGCCTCCAGCCACGGCATCGGCATGAACCCCCGCTCGGTCGGTTTCAGAACACCGTCGCGGTCGCCGCTGTCAAAGACCAGCGGGCTGTCGTCGATATCCTCGCCCCAGATGTCAAGGTTAAGCACAGAAAACGGGAACCGCGTCCCGTCCACGGTAATCTTGTCCGCAAAACGCGTCGGGATGCGTTTGCCGCGTGGCACGCCATTGAGATCGGCAGCCGCCACACGGATGGTGCGGACGGAAGGGTTTTTACGAAGCCAGTTGTGCATAGGTCACCATATTGGTGCGCTGGCACATGTCGACGCGCAAGGGGGGGCGCAGATCCGACGTCCATCGGCCAGCGCCAAGGGATTTGATCAAATTAGGAATACTACCGTATCAGATTGGGGCGCAAGCGCATTTTTTGGCGCCGCTCGGCAGGCAGATGGCGGTTGAGGCGGCGGTTCACAAGACCGAACAGCCCGATCACGACCAAGGTCAGCAAGACAAAATATCCCGCTAGGATCGGATAGGGGATGAAAGGGTTGAAGGTCTTGTCTGCGAAATATTTGGCGTAATAAAGCGCATCGCCGCGCTGCTGCCAGACCGGAAAGCTGGAGATATAGACCAGCGTTGTGGCGTGAAACAGAAAGATCGCCTCGTTGGTGTAGGCGGGCCACGCGAGGCGCAGCATGGTGGGCCAGACGACACGCCGAAACCGTGCCCAGCCGCTGAGGCCGTAGGCATCGGCCGCCTCGATATCGCCTTTGGGAATGGATTGGAGCGCGCCGTGGAAAATCTCGGCGGAATAGGCGGAAGTATTGCAGAACAACACGAACAGCGCGCCCAGCCACGCGGCGGTGAAGGGCTCGAAAAACGCGTAATTCGATTTGAGATTGAGAAAGACGAAATAGGCGAAGAAAAACTGGATAAAGAGCGGCGAGCCCCTGAACACGAAGATGAACAACGTGGCGGGGGTGCGAAAGGCAGCACGCGGGCTTGCCTTGCCCAAGGCCAGCAAGGTCGCGAAGAAAAAGCCCAAAAACAGAGCGACGACACCGTAATAGACATTCCAGATCATGCCCGAACCGATGAGCGTGAACTGATCGCACAGGGTGAAATTATCACGCGGCAGCATACGCTCGCCGATGCCGATGGCGCGCAGGCCGTAGTCCTGAATGGTCTGAAGGCAGCTCATGTCGCCTTCCTTTGCGCTTCGCCGCCCGTTGTGGCCTGACCGCGGGTCAGCCGTTGCATGAGACGGTCCATCACGATCTCAGAGAGGCGCGTGAACAGCAGATAAAACACCAGCAGCGCCATGAAGTACCACATCAGCCAGTCGGGATGCGGATAATCGGTAAAGCGTGGCAGCTGGGATTTACCCAGCTCGCGGGCCCAGTATACGATATCCTCGACGCCCAGCAGGAACAAAAGCGGCGTCGCCTTGATCAGCACCATCCACAGGTTGCCGAGGCCGGGCAGGGCATAAACCCACATCTGCGGCACCAGCACGCGGCGAAAAATCTGGCGCTGGGACATGCCGTAGGCTTCGGCGGTCTCCAGTTGGGCGCGCGGCACGGCGCGCATCGCGCCTAACAACACATTGGCCGCGAAAGCGCCGAACACGATCGCAAAGGTCAGGGCGGCGAGGCCGAAGCCATAGCTTTCATGTACCCATTGCGGGGCATTGCCCAGTGGCATTTTCGCCGCCTGACAAACGACAAAATCATTGCCCTGACGGATCGGCTGATCCCAATCGGGGCACAGCGCGTTGTGGCGCAGATATTCAATCGCCTGATCCAGCGCGATCACGAAAAACAGGAAAAACGCAATGTCGGGGATGCCGCGCACCACCGCGATATAGGTTTTGCCAATCCAGCGCAGCGGAGCGATGCGCGAGCGCGCGGCCGTCGCGCCGCCGAACCCGAACAGGAGTGCCGCAGGCGCCGTGATCGCCAGCAGGGCCAGTACCGTGAGCACGGACCAATAGAGGTTCATATGCTTGCCCGTGGTCAGGTAGCAGCTGAGCCAGGTCAGGCCGTCGATCTGGGAGGGGTCGGCGCAGTAGCTAAAGATGGTGCTGCTTTCCTAGAGGGCGCGCGAGAGGCGGGTGACGGATTGAGTTTAGGGGAAAAATGAAGAAGGGGCGCGATTTGGGGCGCCCCTTCCTGTATCGATACTCAGAACGTGGCGGAACCCGGAAGGTGCTTTTCGATCAGCGCATTGAGTGTGCCGTCGGCCTTCATGGACTGGATCGCCGCGTTGAATTTCTCGCGCAGTTCGCCGTCGCTTTCGCGGATGCCAAGGCCAATACCGCCGCCCAGCAGGACATCGTCCGCGGCCCAGCTGACATCTGCGTCCGCCTCGACGACGGGCTCAAGGAACGCTTTGTCGGCCAAAGCGGCATCCGCCTCACCGTTTTTCACAGCTGCGATGGTTTCTTCGGGCGTGGCGAATTCAACCAGCGTGGCGCCGTCCATCGAGGCGACGTGGCTTGCCTGAATCGTGCCAGTCTGGGCCGCGATCACGGCACTGCTCATGTCCATATCGGCGGAAAGACCGATAAAGGCGGATGGATCGGGCTGTGTATAGGGATCGGAAAAATCGATGACCTCGTCACGTTCTTCGGTGATGGACATGCCCGCGATGATGACATCATAGTTGCCCGACACGAGGTTCGGGATGATGCTATCCCATTCGTTTGTTACCCATTCACAGGTCAGCTCGGCGCGCAGGCACAGCTCGTCGCCGACCTCACGCTCGAAACCGGCGACTTCACCGTTGTCATCGAGGAAGTTATAGGGAGGATAGGCGCCTTCGGTGCCAAGTCGGATCGTCTGGTCCTGGGCCATCGCCATGCCGGCAGTCAGCGCCAGCGCCGAGGTCGCAAGGATTAGGTTCTTCATGTGGTGTCTCCTGAGGTGTACCATTTACGGTTTATGCGGCGTGGGATGCCGAAAGGAACCCGCGCAGTCGCTCTGATTTGGGCGCGCCGAACAGTGTCTCGGGCGGCCCTTGTTCTTCGATGAGGCCCTGATGCAGGAACACGACCGTGTCCGAAACGTCAGCGGCCAGCTTCATATCATGGGTCACGATCATCATGGTGCGCCCTTCGGCGGCCAGATCCTTGATCACTTTGATCACTTCCTGCTCCAGCTCGGGGTCCAGCGCGCTCGTCGGCTCGTCGAACAGCAGCGCCTCCGGCTCCATACACAGGGCGCGGGCGATGGCGGCGCGCTGTTGCTGGCCGCCCGACAGCTGCGCGGGGTAGACGTCGCATTTGTCGCCGATGCCGACCTTGTCGAGATAGGCGCGCGCGGATGTCTCGACCTGCGCACGGGGGCGGCCGAGCACGGTCAGGGGCGCTTCCATCACATTTTCGAGGATCGTCATATGAGCCCAGAGATTAAACTGCTGAAAGACCATGCTGAGGTTTGTGCGGATGCGCAGCACTTGTTTTGCGTCGGCAGGGCAGCGGTGGTGCCCCTTACCGCGCCAACTGACAGGCTCGCCCTTGAACAGCACCTCACCCTGCTGGCTGTCTTCGAGCAGGTTGCAACAGCGCAGAAGCGTTGATTTGCCCGAGCCGGAAGAGCCGATGAGCGAGACCACATGCCCCTTTGGCGCCGCGATACTCACGCCCTTCAGGACCTCCAAAGCACCGTAGGCTTTGTGGAGGTCTATGATTTCGATCACGGGAGTGTCTGAGGTCACGGAATGGCCATTTATAACGCGTTTGGCCGGATAAGACGCGAGAATCGCCTTTTATGCAATGCGCAATGGCGATTCAGGTTGCCTCACCCAAGGTAAAGCGGCGCGTCAGCCGCCAGCGCGCTGGCGGGCCTGTGCGCTGTCCATATCGGTGACGCCCAGCAAATTGGCCACAAGGCGCAGCAACGCGTCCTCCTCCTTGGCCCGAGCTCCATCCGCGAGGGCAACCTCCCACAACGCCTCGACCACGGCGCGGCGTTCGTCGTAAGGTACAGCGTCCTTGATCGCGCGGGTAAAGCGTACGGTATCGGGTGCTTCGGATTCGAGCGTCTCGGCGCCTTCAAGCAGTGCGTCACGCTCCGACTGGTTCAGTTTGTAGCGCGCGTCGACAATGCTCTGGATGCGCCGACGCTCGTTCGCGCTGTAGTCGTTGTCCGAGCGGGCGACACGCACCAAAAGAGCGGTCAACGCCAGACGTGCGTCGTCGTCGGGCAGCGGAGCGGGGGCTGGATCAGTCAGCCGTTTTAAAAAATCTGCAAACATAAATGAGTACCTAGGAGGGTTGGCGGTTTTTACAAACCATCAAGCGCGTTTTTGCGCGCCGCTTCGATATCGGCATCGCTCAGGCCCAGGGCCGTCTCGATGGCGAGCAGCTGCAACTCTTCGTCGTCGTCACGCTGACCATCCGCTGTCGCGACTGCCCACATGGCATCGGCAAGTGCTTTTCTATCAGCATAATCAACTTCTTGGCGCAGGATCCGGGCATATTCCGGCGTGCCGGGTGCGTGCCGCTCCAGAGCCTCGCATTGCGCGCGTAATTTGGCCGCCTCGAGCGGTTTGAGATGAAACGTAGTTGCCAGTACCTTGTCGATCTGGGCCACTTCGCTCACGACATAGTTACGGTTGGCCAATGCGACCCGCACCAGCAGGGCACCGAGGGCAAGCTGGGCGTTGGGCTGCGGCAGCGGTTTGGGCGAGGGCGCAAGGCGCGGAAAAAGGCGTGTCAACATGGCGTCGGGGTACCCCAGATCACAGGCTTTGCCAAATCCAATTTCATCGTGCCAAGCTGCGCTATGGCGCGTAGCCCTCGATGATCACGAGGCTGCCGTCAGAGACGGTCATGCGGATGTCCTTGGCGTTCTGGTAACCGGGGCTCTCATAGCAGGCGACAGCATCGGCATAGCTGGGAAACTCTATGATGACGGTGCGGGCATGTGCCTTGCCTTCGCGGATCTGCTGGGTGCCGCCACGGACCAGAAATTTGGCGCCAAAGTCCGCAAAGGGTTTTGCATTGGCGGCGCGGTATTTCTCATAAACCTGCGCATCGCGCACGTCCATGTTTCCGATCCAGTAACCTTTTTTCGACATCGTGCGTCTCCTCGGGGGTATTTCAGCGCAGTTTGGTAAAATGGGCGGCCAGCCGTCCGGCTTCTTGGGCCAACCCGTAGGGCGGGTTTAGCACGAACAGCCCCGACCCCACCATCCCGTGACCGGGGCGTGCGGGGGGGAAACGGACCTCGTGGCGCAAAGCGGCAGGATGCTGTACCTTCAGAGCCTGCAGCATCGGCTCATGCGCGCGGCTGGTCAAAATCGGATACCAAAGTGCGATGATGCCCACGTTCCACGCGCGGTGCAGCTTGGCGATGTGGCGGAAGATGTCGGTGTAGTCGGTTTTGATCTCATAGCTGGGATCAATCAGAAGCATACCCCGGCGCGGGGTGGGCGGGCACAGGGCGAATGCCGTTTCGAAACCGTCGCGCAAATGCACTTTGGCGCCCGTGGGCGACATGGCAAGCTCGAGGGCGGCATGCTCGCGCGGATGCAGTTCCGCCAGATGGATCTGGTCAGTCGGGCGCAACAGATGTGCAGCGATCAGGGGCGATCCGGGATAGGCATCCGGCCCATCTTCGGCGCGAACTTGGTCAAGGACGCGGGCATAGGGGTGATTTGATCCAAACCAGTTGCGGGCGCGGGCAATTCCTGCCGCCGCCTCGCCGGTTTTCAAAGCCTCGTCAGCGCTCAAGTCATAAAGGGCGCGCCCTGCATGCGTCTCAAGATACGTGAGCGGTTTATCCTTGCGCGTAAGATAATCGAGCATCCACGCCAGCAGGCTGTGCTTGTGAACGTCGGCAAGGTTTCCTGCATGATAGATGTGTTGATAGCTGAGCATGGCATGGGTGTAGCGGATGGGCGCAGGGGCGCAATGGCGAAACGTCACCGCGCCCCGGACCGGGTGTTACTCCACGGTGATCGTGATCACATCGCTCAGTACGGGTGGATCATGGGGCACATGTGTCCAGTCCCCGAGCAGGAGTTGCAGTGTGTGGGTGCCCGCAGGCAGATCCTTGGTCACTTGCGTCTGTCCGCCCCCGAAATGCACGACCTGGTCCGTCGCGGGCAGGGGCGCGGTCAGGTCGAGTGTGTCGGGATCGGTATTGATCAGCAAATGGTGGTGGCCGGTATTCTCGACCTCCGCACCAGCGGGGGCGACCCCCATGCCCTCCAATCCGAAAACCACGGTGACAGGGTTGCCAAGCGTCGCGCCATCCTCGGGCGAGATAATATAGGCGCTGGCCCCCTCAGGTGCAGGTGTGCGGTGGTTCTCCGCAAAAGCGGGCGCGGCAAAGGCGATGCTGACCGCTGTCAGATATGATAAATGTTTCATGTTATCCTCCCCAAGACACCGGCGCCAACCGCCGCGTCTGATAAGAGAGATAAGCTTGAGTTACGCTGCGGCAACTCCTATCTGCGTGAATGTCGTCCGGTCGGGCGCACGCAGACATAAATAAACCATAGGCAGCGACAAGGCCACCTATGGTTTATTTTAGAACTGCGGGTCGCTTAGAAGCGGTAGGAGCCGCGGATCTGGATCAGGTCCATGTCAACATCCGCACCGTCTACATCGGCGAAGTCATTGAACTCGGAGCGCGAATACTCAAGACCGACGACGAAACGGTCGGAGATCATGTAGTCAGCACCGATGCCGTACGTCAGGCCGGTCTCAGAATCGCCGTCACCCGACAGACGCGACGCGCCCAATGTAACGAATGGCATGAATTTGCCCAGATCGTAACCGGCGCGGCCACGCAGGCGCAACAGGTCGGCATCGCCGCCATCAAGCTCTGCATTGTCGTCGTCCAATGAGACGTTGTCGTAGGACAATTCACCGCCAACAACAAACTGACCCACATCGAACAGGTAACCGGCGTGGATACCGACGGCATCGACGTCTACGCTTTCGGACTGGCCTTCAAACGAGGCATCCAGATCACCGGAGCCGAGCTGCAAACCGGCGTAACCACCGGTCCAGCTCACGTCCTGGAATGTCTGTGGTGCGATCTGTGCTGGCGCTGTCTCGACGGGAGTGTAGTCAAGGCTGCCTGCAAATGCTGTGCCTGCTGCGAAAGACGCGATCACGGATGCGAGAATAATTTTCATTTTCCTGTATGTTGGAATGGTAGCATTCTTTTCTGCTCAGACATTCGCTTACGCCCGCCGCGCGCACCCTTCAACAACTTGCTGATTTGCGCCGTTAAAATCGCGGGGGCTGTGTCAAAGAAAGCACTGCCACCGAATATGGGCATTGCAGCACATCCGTTACAAATGCAGCCGTCCCTGTCGATGCAACACCGTCTGTCCGTGCCCTTACACCAGCCGCGACATATCTTTGGCCGCTTTTACGAACCCTTTGAACAGCGGATGTGGTTTGAAGGGTTTCGATTTCAGCTCGGGGTGGAACTGCACACCGATGAACCACGGATGATCGGACCATTCCACGATCTCGGGCAATTTGCCGTCCGGCGACATCCCGGAGAAATTAAGGCCCGCTTCCTCCAGTTTCTCGCGGTAGGCGATGTCGACCTCGTAGCGGTGGCGGTGACGCTCGTCGATGTGTGTGGTGCCGTAAACCTCCGCCACCTTCGAGCCCTCCTTGAGCGTAGCGTCATAGGCACCAAGACGCATGGTGCCGCCCTTGTCGTCGCCAACGCGGCGTTCGACCTTATGGTTGCCCTGCACCCATTCCTTGAGGTGATACACGACCGGCTCAAACCGTTTCTTTCCCGATTCGTGATCGAATTCTTCCGAACCTGCGGTGCTGAGACCGGCGACATTGCGCGCGGCCTCGATTACGGCCATTTGCATGCCCAGACAGATCCCGAGGTAGGGGACCTTGTGCTCGCGGGCGTATTGCGCGGCCTTGATCTTGCCCTCGGTGCCGCGCTCGCCAAATCCACCGGGCACGAGAATGGCGTGAAAGCCTTCAAGATGAGGGCCAACGTCATCGGCAGTCTCGAACAATTCTGCATCGACCCACTCTATCTTGACCCGCACGCGGTTGGCCATGCCACCGTGTGTCAACGCTTCGGCGATGGATTTATAGGCATCCTCAAGCTGGGTGTATTTGCCCACGATCGCGATTTTGACTTCGCCTTCGGGGTTGTGGATGCGGTCATAGACATCGTGCCAGACCGTGAGGTCGGGACGCGGGGCAGGCGAGATGTCGAAGGCGTCGAGCACTGCCTGATCCAGACCCTGCGCATGATAGGCCAGCGGCGCCTCGTAGATGGATTTCAGGTCATAGGCCGCGACCACCGATTCCTTGCGCACGTTGCAGAACAGCGCAATCTTCTCGCGCTCTTTCTCGGGGATCGGATGCTCGGACCGGCACACGAGGATGTCGGGCGCGATGCCGATGCTTTGCAATTCCTTGACGGAGTGTTGGGTCGGTTTGGTCTTCAATTCGCCACTGGCTGCCAGATAAGGCAGCAGCGTCAGATGCATGAAAATACACTGGCCCCGCGGCTTGTCATGGCTGAACTGGCGGATTGCCTCGAAGAAGGGCAGGCCCTCAATGTCGCCCACGGTGCCGCCGATCTCGCAGAGCATGAAATCGACCTCGTCATCACCGATGTGCAGAAAGTCTTTGATCTCATTGGTGACATGCGGGATCACCTGAATGGTTTTCCCCAGATAATCGCCGCGCCGTTCTTTCTCCAGCACGGTGGAATAGACGCGCCCCGACGAGATGGAATCAGTCTTGCGCGCCGAGACCCCGGTGAATCGCTCGTAATGGCCCAGATCCAGGTCGGTCTCTGCGCCATCGTCGGTCACGAACACCTCGCCATGCTCGAACGGGCTCATCGTGCCGGGATCTACGTTGAGATACGGGTCAAGCTTGCGCAACCTCACCGAAAAACCACGCGCCTGCAACAACGCGCCCAGGGCGGCGGAGGCCAGACCCTTGCCCAGTGAGGATACAACACCGCCGGTGATGAAGATATAGCGTGCCATGTAAGGTCTCTCCCGTGCGCGTCTAAGGCGTCTGCTTTGCGTCTGTTGAGCCTGCCAACGGCACGCCCAAGCGGTGCAAATTGCGCACCATCACGGGAGTTCAGCTTAGCAGGATTCGCAAAGGCAAGGCAACCCGATGGCCGCAACATCATGTTGCGAAGGGCTACGTTGCCTCAAAGTGTTGAGGTTAGTGGATTAGTCGACTGTCGGAACCAACGGTGCATTGTCACCCTCGACAGGCGGCAGCAGGTTATTGAGATCCGGTGCGGGCACATCGCTTTGGTTCAGGGCCGGTGGTGTTGCGCTGAGCCGGTCCAGAACGGAGACGCCAGCAGATTTTTGCGCCGTCACGATTGTCAGTGTAATCGACGTGATCACGAAAGCGCCGCCCAGCAGCCACGTTACCTTGCTCATCGGAGTGGCCGGCGGTCTGCCGGATGTGCCGCCTCCGCCGCCACCGCCCATACCGAGACCGCCGCCCTCCGAGCGTTGCAGCAGCACGACGCCGATCAGGCCAAGCGCAAGAATGAGGTGGATGATCAGGACGACATTTTCCATGGGGTGCAGGCTGCTCTTTTCTGGATCTGTTTGGGGGTATCTAGGCAAGTTTGGGTATGGGGGCAAGGGAGGATGCGCGTGCAATGGCGGTGGGTCTCCGGGAATAGTCTGCCGAAGGCCAATATATTGTGGTGCCGGTGCGCCCAGAGCGTATGGACGAAGGGTCCGAAAGGGCGCTGATGGATCCGGTAAACTAGGATGGTGTGATCTGGGCTAGTCTAGCAAATGCGTCTGCCCGACGCGTGTTCAACAGAATCCAAGGTGCAGACCCCTGAGCCGCGTGCACTGTTTGGGCGGTCGTTTGCCCTTATCGACGCCGTTGAATTCCGCGTCGACCAACTGGTGCAGCAGCACGTTCCAGCTTTTAGCGATCACGGGATATAGATAAGGCCTTCGCCGGTATCCTGTGCGGCCAGACCAGCACATTGGTCATAAGGGAAGCGCTGCGGATCAAGCTGCGGATCAAGTTGAGAGCATTCTGTCGCTGCGCGGGCCGACGGAGTGCGCGCGCGCCGTTACGCCGGATGGGACTGTTACGCCCTCACGGGCCTAATGCGCCCACCCGCCGTCCCGGTCACTCGTCCACATCATCCACATCCGCCTGACCGGACAGCGCGCGCCGCACAATGCTCCAGCTCAGCCCTATCGCAAGCACGAAACTGAGCGCGACAAGGCCCAGCCAGACATTGAAACTGGGGTTGTCGAGGCGCAGCACGCCCAGATCAACCAGCACCCAAAGCGCCGCACCGACCAGCGCGAGGATCAGCATCATACCGAGCGCCCCGATGCTGCGCAGTGTCGCGCGCAGGTAAATGATGTAGCCCACCAGCAGCAGCAGACCTGCCAGCACCGCGATGGACATATTCATGCCGCCATAGCTGCGCACCCATTGCACGTAATTGTATTCGGTTGGATTGAAGGTGGCGGCGAGGAGTGCAAGAGCGCACATCCAGCGGATCAGAAAGCCCATAAGTGGTGGTCCTTTGGCATGGTCGGGCGCAATATCCGGAGCCATAGCGCAAAAGTCTAGGGCTGCGTGTCAGTTTGCGGTTTCGCGCGTCAGCGCGCGCCGTTATACGGGCCCGGGTTTGACCCGCATCTGCGATTACTCTGAGAGGAATATCATGGCCAATGTTGTTGTCGTAGGCGCCCAGTGGGGCGACGAGGGTAAGGGCAAGATCGTCGACTGGCTCTCCGAGCGCGCCGACGTGATCGCGCGGTTTCAGGGCGGGCACAATGCTGGTCATACGCTGGTCATTGACGGCGAAGTGTTCAAACTGTCGCTGCTGCCTTCGGGCATCGTGCGCGGTGGCAAGCTGTCGGTCATTGGGAATGGTGTGGTTCTGGACCCTTGGCACCTGAAGAAAGAAATCGAAGGTCTGCGCGGGCAGGGTGTGACGATCACGCCCGAGACGCTGATGATCGCGGAGAATACGCCGTTGATCCTGCCGATCCACGGCGAGCTTGACCGCGCGCGCGAAGAGCAGACCACCGTGGCCAAGATTGGCACGACGGGGCGCGGCATCGGGCCCGCCTACGAGGATAAAGTCGGGCGTCGTTCTGTCCGGGTGGCCGATCTGGCCGACGATGCGACCCTGGAGCTGCGCGTGGACCGCGCGCTGGTGCACCATGATGCGCTGCGCCGCGGGCTGGGCCTCGAGCCTGTCGACCGTGCGCGCCTGCTGGCCGATCTGCGGGCGATTGCGCCCGTGGTTCTGGAGTATGCCGCTCCGGTCTGGAAGATTCTCAACGAGCAGCGCCGTGCGGGCAAGCGGATCCTGTTCGAGGGTGCGCAGGGCGCCTTGCTGGATATCGATTTTGGCACCTATCCTTTTGTGACTTCGTCAAATGTGATCGCGGGGCAGGCGGCGACGGGCACGGGCATTGGCCCTGGTTCGATTGATTTCGTGCTCGGCATCGTGAAGGCCTATACTACCCGCGTGGGCGAGGGGCCGTTTCCAGCGGAATTGCACGATGCGGACGGTCAGCGACTGGGCGAGCGGGGTCATGAATTCGGCACCGTCACCGGGCGCAAACGGCGCTGTGGCTGGTTCGATGCGGTTCTGGTGCGACAGACCTGCATGACCTCTGGGGTAAACGGCATCGCCTTTACGAAACTGGACGTGCTCGACGGGTTCGACACCCTCAAGATCTGTGTGGCCTATGAGCTGGACGGCAAGCGGCTGGATTATCTGCCGACCGCAGCGGACCAGCAGGCGCGGTGCACGCCGGTCTATGAGGAAATGCCCGGTTGGTCGGAATCGACCGAGGGTGCGCGCAGTTGGGCCGATCTGCCAGCCGAGGCGATCAAATACGTGCGCCGCGTCGAAGAACTGATCGAGTGTCCTGTGGCGCTGTTGTCGACCTCGCCGGAGCGCGAGGACACAATTCTGGTTACCGATCCCTTTGCGGACTGATTGCCGCAATTGAAACTTGTACGGTATGGGCCATTTTTGGATGATATTGGTGCTACCCGGAGGAAATCAAATGGCCCTGAGTTACAAAGCCCGTCGCCGCTGGTCGTTGTTCATGCTGCTCATTGCGCTGCCCGTTTATATCGTCGCTATGATCTGGGTCATTGCGCAGTTTGACCGTCCGCCTTTTTGGGTCGAGCTTGTGATATACATCGGTTCAGGTGTGATCTGGGCCTTTCCGCTCAGAGCGGTGTTTAAAGGGGTCGGGCAAGCCGATCCTGACGGACCTGAAGATCCACTGGCGTAACGAGCGCAATAGATCGTGCAAATAGCATTGTATTCGCAAAAAAGGCAGCCCTAGATAGGCTGCCTTTTTAGTATTTTTTTAGCGGTGAATTAACCCGCAGCGCGTGCGTCAGGTTTAAAGCCGATCTGTTCGGAGGCTTGGAAGCGGCCACCTTTGAGCTTTTCGATCTTTCCTTCGCGCAGCAGTTTACCGAAGGATCGCAGACTGTCTTCGCGGGTAAAGTTATCTTTCTCCACCTGTCGCACTTTGGTCATCAGCTGAGGCCGCGAAAACTCCTCGTGGCCCTCGACAAATGACAGATAGGCGGCAGCCGCTTCGAGCAGATCGGGGAGTTTCGTGGCGCCCATCTCGGACGCAAACTCGCTGAAACTGGAGGCATCCGCCGGAATGTTGGAGACCACGTCCGGCACCGCCGAGACGCGTCTGGGCCGCACGGGGACTGCGCTGCGCTGTCTGTCCACGTCGATCCGCTGTTCAGCGACCAGCTTGAGCGGCGCTGGGCGCACATCGGCAGGGCGCTCCGTGCGGGGACGATCGGTGCTGCTGACGGGGCGGCGTGGCCGCACGACGTTTGCCAGATCATCACGGTAAGGCTCGTCGGTCGTTTCTTCATCGAGCGCCCCTCCCGCCGCTTCATCTGCTTTCTTGGCGGCGACGGCAGCGCGCAGATGGGCAAAGGCATCGCGGCGTGTCGCGGCCTCTGGCTCATCCATCTGGTTGTCGCTTTCCTCCATCAGACGCGAGAAGTCTTTATCCGTGGCGCCGGTCATGTCGGAGCGCGGTGCCTCGCTGTCTTCGAACTCTTCATCATCGACGTCGGACGCGGATGTCTCATGATCCGAGGCTGTTGCCGCCCGAACGTCCTTTGCTTTCTCCGTATTCCCCTGCTGAGCCACGTCTGGTTCAGCCACCTCCGGCGCTTCAACTTCGACCGCTGGCTCTTGCGCGCTCACGGCCTCCTTTTGGTCTGCCTCAACGGCGGTACCGGCTTTCATATCTGCTTCGAGTTCGGCCAATTCGCGGGCCAGCTCTTCCTCGTCCTCGTCGGTCAGTGAGGAGCTGCCCGCAAGCGGTGCTTTGCGCGCTGAGGCCTCAGGGGCTTCATCCTCGTCTTCGTATTCTTCCAGCTGGCCAGATTTGATTGCAGCTTCCAGTGCGGAACGCTTTACTTTTAGTACCCGGGTACGGGGGGCTACGGGCGTCGCGTCGGGCGTTTGAATGACAGGCTGCTGCGTCTTCGCATCCTCGAACAGATTGTCGTCGTCAAGATCCTCAGAGTCTGCGACTGCCTCGACCGTATCCATGGCAGCGAGAATATTCTCGCCTGTATCGTCAGTATCATCGGCAGCTGGGTCTCCGTCAGGCGCGATTAACTCGTCTTCAGCAGTCTGTTCGGACACGGATGCTTCTTGTGCTTCGCTGTCCAAACGGTTCAGGAGCGCGGCGATATCGTCGTCGGCCGATTGGTCGGTATCGTCGGCGACCACGGTATCTTCGATGGCGTCATCTGCATCCAGCGCATCCTCAAGATCCCGCAACGTATCTGCAAGAACGGCGCTTTGATCAGGCTCACCAGCAGTGTCGTCGATATCTGCCACATCCTCTGCCGCGATTGCGGTAGGGGCGACCGTGCCATCGGCGTGTTGATCTTCAGAGTAATCAGGCGCTTGCGCTGCGACTGCCTGTTGCGAAACGACTGCGCGGATCCGCTTGAGCTTGTCTGCAATGCTGTCTGCCTTTGCACGGTCCTGTACCGGTGCGGGCTCTGCGCTCACAGTATCCTCAACAGCGGGTTTTGGATCACTGCGATCGGCAAAAAATGCCTCGACTTCATCATCGGGTAGGCTGGGGATGATATCTTCTTCCGGTGCGGCGGCTTCGTCCGCCTGATCGTCAGCCCGTGTTGCTTGTTCGTCTTCCACGTCTGAGTTTGGTACGGAGATTGTATCGGTTTCAGCCGCATCGGACGCATGATCAGACTTGCGCTCCTGTGTGGGTTCAGTCGGAGCATCGGCAGCCGCGTCGTCGGCCGATATAGACGGGGCCGACACAGGTTCTTGCGCCGCTGCGACCGTTGCTTCCGCTACAGCGTCCGCGACATCATCCAGAGCGGTCTGGGCGACCAATGCAGCAGCCTTGGGGCTTGACTGTGCCGAGAGCACGATGCGCCCCTGATCCTCGCGGGCTTCCACATGGCGCGAAATCTCCCGCTCCGCAATGCGCGCCAACATCTGTGCGTCAGGCTGGATCGGTTCTGATCCGAAATATCGGTCATCCGCAGACAGATCGCGAAAATACTCCGCAATCGCCTTCATCGTACCGAAAGAATCATCAAATCCTTCCAGCGTGCACGAGAAAGTGCCATAGGAAACGGTAAGAATTTTATTATTGCTCATCATCGGATGCTCGTCCTCTGCGACTTGATTAGGACCTGTTTACCACGATATCCAAGACCAAAGCGGCCCGAAACTGTGCCCCACACGGTATCATTGTGTGGCGATATTGTGGTCATCCGCCAATCTCGCCATGGAGGTGTCATGTCAAAAGCCATCATAAAACATTCCGGTCCGGTCACACTTCTGGGTGGGGGACAGGTTAGCGCGACAGACCTTGCAGATGCGTTAACCATCGCGCCGATACTTGTAGCGGTGGATGGCGGGCTGGTCACGGCGCAGGCGGCGGGAGTGGATCCCGTGGCCGTGATCGGCGACATGGACAGTGCCCCCCCGGATGCACTGGTCCACGTGCCAGACGCCCGCCTGCACCGTTTGAGTGAACAACAAACGACCGATTTCGACAAGGCGCTTCGTGCGGTGGATACGCCTGTCGCCCTTGGTGTGGGGTTTTGCGGGGGGCGAGTGGATCACCAGCTGGCGGCGTTTCATACCTTGCTGGTTCATCGGGGGCGGCCCTGCATCCTGATCGCGCAGCACGAAATTATCGTCCTCGCGCCGCCTGCGCTCACGCTCGATACCCAAGCTGGCGACATTGTTTCGCTATTCCCGCTGGTGGCAGTTCAGGGGAGCGGCACCGGGCTGGAATGGCCGATTGACGGGCTTGGGTTTGATCCTGAGGTTTTTGTGGGCACGTCTAATCGCGCGACTGGCCGCCTCAGCCTTTCGATGCAAAAACCCGGGATGCTGCTTATCGTCCCCAGGCGTCATCTGGAACAGATGGTTGAACATTTCGTTCAGGGCGGCGCGCGCTGGGATACCGGGACACCAATAGAACAAGCTGGCACGCCGGTAGGGTAGTCAAGAAACCGGGGGGCGGAAAAATTCCTGCCCCCCGGAAGCTCATCAGATCATTTCAAGCAGCTTTTTGGCCGCCGCTTCCGAGGACGCCGGGTTCTGGCCGGTCACCAGCTTGCCATCGGATGTCACGAAGCTGGCCCAGTCGTCGCCCTTGAGATACACGCCGCCGTTTTCTTTCAGCATGTCCTCAACGAGGAAGGGCACGACGTCGGTGAGGCCCACGCCCTCTTCTTCGGTATTGGTGAAGCCGGTTACTTTGCGGCCCGCGACAAGGGGTTTGTCGCCGATTTTGGTATGCTTGAAGATCGCAGGCGCGTGGCATACGGCACCGATGGGCAGGTCATGCTCGGCGAAGGCCTCAATGATGCGGATGCTGTCTGCGTCCTCGGCCAGATCCCACAGCGGACCGTGACCGCCGGGATAGAAAACCGCGTCAAATCCGTCAGCCGTGATGTCTTTAAGGACTTTGGTAGAGGCGAGTGCCTGCTGCGCATCCTCGTCGGATTTAAAGCGCTTGGTGGCCTCGGTCTGGGCGTCGTCCGTATCGCTTTTGGGGTCAAGCGGCGGCTGGCCACCTTTGGGCGACGCCAGTGTAATATTAGCGCCTGCGTCTTTGAGAACGTAGTAGGGCGCCGCAAATTCTTCCAGCCAGAAGCCGGTTTTCTCGCCTGTATCGCCAAGTTTGTCGTGTGAGGTGAGGATCATCAGAATGTTCATGGAAAGCTCCTGTAAGTGCATTGTGCCCGCGAAATTGCGCAGGCGTCGACAGCACTACGCACGGCGGGCCTGCATTGTTCCGCGATACCGGCATGACGATGCGTCAGCAGTTCGGCACATTCACCGCAAGACCACCCAGCGAAGTTTCCTTGTACTTCTCGCTCATGTCCGCGCCGGTCTGGCGCATCGTCTCGATACAGGCATCGAGTGGGACCAGATGGGTGCCGTCCCCGCGCAGCGCGAGGCTTGCGGCCGACACGGCCTTGATCGCGCCCAGCCCGTTGCGCTCGATGCAGGGGACCTGCACCAGACCGCGCACCGGATCGCAGGTCATGCCCAGATGATGCTCAAGAGCGATTTCGGCGGCGTTCTCGACCTGCTCGGGCGTGCCACCCATCACGGCACACAGGGCGGCGGCTGACATGGCGGCGGCAGAGCCGACTTCGGCCTGACAGCCCGCCTCCGCACCGGAAATGGAGGCGTTGAATTTTACCAGCCCGCCGATGGCGGCGGCGGTGAGCAGGAAATCCTCGATATGGCTCTCGGAGGCGCCGGGCACATGATCAAGGTAATAGCGCAGCGTCGCGGGCAGCACGCCTGCCGCCCCGTTGGTCGGGGCCGTCACCACCTGACCGCCCGCCGCGTTCTCTTCATTCACGGCCATGGCATAAACGCTCATCCAGTCGTTGATGGTGTGCGGTGCCTGCTGGTTCATGCCCCGTTCGGCCAATAGCGCGCGGTGGATCCCCTTGGCGCGGCGCTTCACGCTCAGCCCGCCGGGCAGGATGCCGTCCGTTTCCAAGCCGCGGTTGATACAGTCGTTCATCACCTGCCACAGGCGTCTGGCCCCCTCGCGCAGATGCACCTCGCCGTTGCGCGAGACTTCGTTGGCGCGTTTCATCTGGGCGATGGTCTTGCCCGATTGCTTTGCCATCACCAGCATCTCGGCGGCGGATTTGAAAGGGTAGGGCACGGGGGCGCCCTCGTCGGTGGCTTTGCCCGTCGCCAGCTCTTCTTCGGTCATCACAAACCCGCCACCGATCGAATAATAGACCTGTCGGAGCGTGATATCGCCCTGCGCGTCCGTCGCCATCAGGGTCATGCCATTGGCGTGACCTTTGAGCGGGGTGTCATAGTCGAAGATCAGGTCGGTTTTCGGATTAAAGCGGAGCGGCGCGAGGCCCGGTACGGTGATGGTATGGTTCTCGCCGATCGCTGTCAGGGTCTCCTCGGCGCGGTCCGCGTCATAGCGATCAGGGGTAAAGCCCGCGAGCCCCAATATGGTGGCGCGGTCGGTGGCGTGGCCCACGCCGGTAAAGGCAAGACTGCCGTGCAGTGACGCACGCAGGCCCGCAAAATGAAACGGGGCCGCACGCATCTGGTCCAGAAACCGCGCCGCCGCCACCATCGGCCCCATCGTGTGCGAGGACGAAGGGCCGATCCCCACTTTGAACATCTCGAAAACGGACAGAAACATCAGGTCGCACTTCCTTGGGGCGGTTTGGGATAGTGTGGCGCGGAAAAGGGTGTATCGCCCGGCCAGAGCATATTTCCACCTGTGTGCCTGCGGACAGGCCGTGCTGCACGTCTGAATACGACGCAACGCAGATGCTTTGGCCGTTGCTCAATGCTACCGACACGCATTGCCTGTAACCCCCGATGCCAAAAAGGCCGCACAATTGCCTCTCGCACCCCGCGCGCATCTTACCTATAAGGGCGGCGATACCAAAAAAGGGAGCTGCCCCATGTCCTCAGAACTGTCCCCCATCGACAAGGCGAAATTCGTGGCCGCAAAACGCGCCGCGCAATTTGTCGAAGACGGGATGCGCGTGGGGCTTGGTACAGGCTCCACGGCTGCATGGCTGGTGCGCTGTCTGGGCGAGATGGTGCGCGATGACGGGCTGAAAATCAAAGGTGTGCCCACCTCGACCCGCACGGCACAGCTGGCGCGCGAGGTGGGAATCGAGGTGATCTCTCTCGATGAGGCCAAGTGGCTGGATCTGACGATCGATGGGGCAGACGAGTTTGACGGGGATCTGAACCTGATCAAAGGCGGCGGCGGCGCTTTGCTGCAAGAAAAGATCGTGGCCACCGCCAGTGACCAGATGATCGTCATCGCCGATATCGGCAAGGAGGTCGAGCATCTGGGCGCATTCCCGCTGCCGATCGAGGTGATACCCTTTGGCTGGCAGACCACGCAGGCCTTGGTGGAGGAGACGCTGATTTCGATGGATGTGCTGGGCCGCACCAGCAGCCTGCGCATGAACGGTGACCGCCCGTTCCACACCGACGAGGGTAATTATATTCTCGATCTGCACCTCAACCGCATCGGTAATCCCCGCCAGCTGTCGCTGGTGCTCAACCAGATGCCCGGCGTGGTCGAGAACGGATTGTTTATCGACATCTGTGATGCGGTGGTGATTGGCTTTGGCGATGGCAAAGTCGAAGTGCGCGACATCAACGCGGGCACGACGTCTACTGAACGGCTCGATTTCGTCGAGAGCGACAACTTGTTTACCGATCTGGGCGACTGATCCCTTACGACCGACATAAAGAAGACTGAAAGGCCCTACCCATGAGCGATTTTGACTATGACCTGTTTGTCATCGGCGGCGGGTCCGGTGGCGTGCGCGCGGCGCGCGTGGCAGCGGGCGAATACGGCGCGAAAGTAGCACTCGCCGAAGAGGACCGGTATGGCGGGACCTGTGTGATCCGGGGCTGCGTGCCGAAAAAACTGATGGTTTTCGCCTCCAGCTACCGCGAGATGGTCGAGGACGCGCGCGCCTATGGCTGGGACGTGGCGGACGGGCCGTTCGACTGGCACGACTTTGCGGGCAAAATGCGCGGTGAGCTGGACCGCCTTGAAGGTGTGTACCGGAAAATGCTCGACGGGTCGGGTGTGGACAAGTTTGACGCCCGCGCCACGCTCAAAGACGCGCATACAGTGACGCTCTCGACGGGCGAGGAAAAGACAGCCAAGCACATTCTGATCGCTACGGGCGGGCGCCCCGTGCGCCCCGATCTAAAAAATGCGGAACTGGGAATCGTCTCCGACGATATTTTCCATCTTGAAACCCTGCCGCGCTCGATGCTGATCGTCGGCGGCGGTTATATCGCGTGTGAATTCGCCTGCATCCTGCACGGTCTGGGCGTGGATGTGACGATGTATTACCGGGGCGGCCAGATCCTCAACGGTTTTGACGACGAGGCACGCGGTCTGGTGGCTGAGCAGATGCGCACGCGCGGCATAACGATGCACTCGGGCGCCAGTATCATCGAGATGGAAACCCGCGAAGGGGGCACTTGGGTGAAATCCACCATGGGCAAGGAAAAGATTTTTGATCGCGTGTTCTTTGCGACAGGGCGCCGACCGAACACCGACAACATGGGTCTGGAGGACGTGGGCGTTCCCTTGGGACGCGGCGGCGAGATCGAAGTCAACGAATACAGCCAGTCCGGCGTGCCGTCGGTCTATGCCATCGGCGATGTGACCGACCGGGTGAACCTGACCCCCGTCGCCATCCGCGAAGCGATGGCCTTCGTGAAAACCGTCTTCGGAGCAGAGCCTACGCCGGTGGACCATGATCTGATCCCTTCCGCCGTCTTCACCCAGCCCGAAATGGGCACCGTGGGCCTCAGCGAGGAAGAGGCAAAGGCGCAAGAGGATATCGAGGTCTATGCGACGTCGTTCAAACCGATGCAGACTGCCTTTGCCGGGCGCGAGGACCGGGTGATGATGAAGCTCATCGTGTCCACGGCGAACCGGACCGTGCTGGGTTGTCATATCGTCGCACCGCAAGCGGGCGAGATGATCCAGTTGGCGGGCATTGCCGTCAAATTGGGCGCCACCAAAGAGCAATTCGACCAGACCTGCGTCGTGCATCCGACCATGTCCGAAGAGCTGGTCACGATGCGCAATCCGGTGCGCACATCTTGAATTCACCGTGGAAACGCACAGTTTACATTTTACAGGGTGTATGAGAGCAAAATTCACATCCAACACGACAAGCCTGCCCCGCAACGGGGCGACTTACAGAGGGAAATAACTATGGCTGGGAACACAGGCGGTCCTTGGGGCGGCGGTGGCAACAACGGCGGCAGCAATGGCGGCGGCAACAATGGCGGAAGCAACGGAGGCGGCGATCAGGGCGGCAACCGTGGCAACAACGGTGGCAACAACAAGCCGCCGATTCCCGAGATCGACGAGCTGGTCCGTAAGGGTCAAGAGCAGCTGCGTGTGCTCATGGGCGGTGGCCGGTCCGGCGGGACGGGCGGATCCGGCGATGGTGGCGGCGGTGGTCCGCAGCTGACGCGCGGCACGGTCGGTGTGGGTGTGCTGGTGGCAGCCGCCGCTTGGCTCTTCGCCTCGACGTATACTGTCCGTCCGGAACAGCAGTCTATCGAGCTGTTTTTGGGAGAATTCTCCGGGATCGGCACGCAGGGTTTGAATTTCGCGCCTTGGCCGTTTGTAACAGCCGAAGTGTTTGACGTGACGACCAACCGGACTGAGACGCTTGGCCTCAGCCGCTCTGCCGATGGCGACAACGACGGACTGATGCTGACCACTGACCAGAACATCGTGGATATCGAATATCAGGTGGTCTGGAACATCAAAGACGCGGAGGATTTTAAATTCTCGCTGCGCGATCCCGATACGTCCGTGCGCGCCATTTCAGTATCCGCGATGCGCGAAGTGATTGCCCAGTCCGAGCTGGCACCCATCCTCAACCGCGACCGCGGTCTGGTAGAGCAGCAGGTACAGGCGCTTATCCAAGGCGTGCTGGATGGTCGCGAGACCGGGATCAACATCGTTCGCGTCAACGTAAACAAAGTGGACCCGCCACAGGAGACGGTGACAATGACGGATGCCACGGGCAATACTTCTAACGTCTCGGTGGTGGATGCGTTCCGTGACGTGCAGGCAGCCCAGCAGGAGCGTGACCAGCTTCAGCGTCAGGCGGATGCCTATGCGAACCAGCGGACCGCCGAAGCGCGCGGTGAAAGTGCGCAGCTGCTGGAAGCTGCCGAAGGGTACCGTGCCCGCGAAGTCAACGGCGCGATCGGTGAAGCGAGCCGGTTCGAGGCGGTCCTGACCGAATTCTTGGCGGCTCCGGAAGTTACGCGCAAGCGTCTTTATCTGGAAACGATGGAGCGCGTTCTGGGACAAGTCGACAAGATCATTCTGGAGAATGAAACGGGCGGAAGCGGTGGCGGCGTCGTCCCTTACCTGCCGCTCAATGAGCTGCGTCGCAGCGGAGGAAACAACTAATGAATAAGACTGCATTTTTGCTTCCCGTCGTCGCCATAATTGGCGCGGCTGTTCTATCTTCGCTGTTCGTGGTGGACGAACGTGAAAAAGCGCTTGTCCTTCGGTTCGGACAGATCAAACAGGTCATCGACGAGCCGGGCATAGGTTTCAAGGTGCCACTCGTTGACGAGGTCGTCCGTTTCGAAGACCGCATTCTCTCTTTGCAAACGCCGGTGATCGAAGTCACCCCTGCGGACGACCGTCGTCTGCGCGTGGACGCATTTGTGCTGTACCGTATTTCCGATATCGTACAGTATCGTAAGGCGATCGGTGCCGCAGGCGAGACCAGAGCGACGAATGACCTGAGCGGTATTCTTGAATCTCAGATCCGTGCCGCGCTTGGTTCGGCAGGTGTGACGTCAAACTCTATCTTGTCGCCCCAGCGGTCCGAATTGATGGAGCAGATCCGTGCTCAGGCGGATTCGCGGGCAAGTGCCTTGGGTCTGTCGGTGGTCGAAGTACGCCTTGGCCGGACAAACCTGCCCGAGCAGAACTTTGACGCGACACTGCGCCGCATGATTGCGGAGCGGGAGCGTGAAGCGACGGACGAGCGGGCGCGTGGTCGAGAGGCGGCGCTGCGCGTGACGGCTCTTGCCGACCGTACCTTCGAGGAGATCATCTCGGAAGCCAACCGCGACGCACGCATCATCGAGGGTGAAGCAGACGCCGAGCGGAACCGGATCTTTGCACAGGCCTACACCAAAGACCCGGCTTTCTTCGAATTCTACCGTTCACTTGCGGCCTATGAAATGGCGCTGCAGGAGAGCAATACTCAGATGGTCATGTCGCCTGACTCCGAGTTCTTCAATTACCTGCGGTCCGATCAGGGCCGCCCGCCAGCTGCTGAGACGCAAAATGGCGGGGCTCAGAATGAGACCGAAAACGAATTGTCCGCGAGTGGCGTGCTTCGCTAACGCATCTCAATGATACGATACGAAAAGGGGCCACACGAAAGTGTTGGCCCCTTTTTTTATGCGTTCTTCGCCCGAATGATTGTGTCAGGCGGTTGCGCTATCGATTGCTTGAGCGAGTGTTTCGACGATGGTGTCGATCTCATCGGGTGTCGAGGTAAAGCAGGGCGCGAGCAGAATATGATCGCCCGCTGTGCCATCCGCACAGCCTTGCGCGGGATAGCAGATCATGCCCGCTGCCATCGCAGCTTCCTGCACACGGCCCGCCACGTTGCGCGCCACGGGAAAGGGGGCTTTGGCTGCGCGGTCGGCCACGATCTCGGCCGTCCAAAACAGGCCGCGCCCGCGGATATCACCCACATTTGCATGCTGGCCCAGACGCGCGCGCAGGGCCGCTTCAAGCTGCGCACCCCGCTCCCGCACCGCGTCCAGCAAATTGCGACTGTCGATCTCGCGCATCACGGCCATGGCGCCCGCCGTGGCGACCGCATGGCTCATGTAGGTATGCCCGTTCCACAGCTTGCCCGAGCCTGCAATGATCGCGTCGCACACCCGCTGTGAGGCCATTACGGCGGCAATCGGCTGGTACCCTGCGCCAAGCCCTTTGGCCATCGTGGTGATATCGGCGCAGATGCCTTCCTGCGCCAACGCAAACAAAGATCCGGTGCGCCCCATCCCGCACATCACCTCGTCGGCGATATAAAGTACGCCATGGGTGTCGCAAATCTCGCGGATCCGCTTGAAATAACCTGCGGGTGCGGGCTGCGTGCCCAGCGATGCCCCGACGACAGGCTCGGCTACAAAGGCGCAGACCGTCTGTGGCCCCAGCTCGAGTATCTTTGTCTCCAGCTGGTTGGCCATGCGCAGGCCAAAGGCTTCGTCGCTCTCGCCCTCGTGCTGAAGGCGGTAATTATAGGTCGCGTCGATATGGTGGGTGTCGATCAGAAGCGGAGCAAAGGGCGCGCGGCGTCCTGCATGGCCACTCACCGCCAGCGCACCGAGCGTGTTGCCGTGATAGGAGGGTGCGCGTGCGATGATATGGGCGCGGCTCGTGTCGCCGCGCTCGACGTGGTATTGCCGCGCCAGTTTCAGCGCCGCCTCCATCGCCTCCGAGCCGCTGCCCAGATACATCACGCGCCCTTCGCCGGTGCCCTCGGGCGCATGGGAGATAAGGTAATCCGACAATTCTTCTGCCCATTGGTTGGTAAACAGCCCGGTATGCGCAAAGGCCAGCGTGTTGACCTGATCGCAGATGGCATGGCGCACCGCCGCGTTGTCGTGGCCCAGCGACGACACCGCCGCCCCGCCACAGGCATCGAGATACCGCTTGCCGCTGTCATCGATCAGATAGGCGCCTTCGCCCGCTACGATGCTGGGTTGTGTGGCGGTCAGGCTGCGGCGCAGGACGTGGCTCATGGGGGGGTGCTCCGGTTGGTTGATGAGATGCGTTTGTAATAGCATCAACTCTCGTTGATGTAGCGAAGTTTGCGCCCGGTAAGGCGAATAAACTCACGGTGTCTTCACCATCTGTTGAAATCCCCCATGCCAGACACATGTTTTCTATTGTGGTCATAAGATGCACCATGCACTCTCATAGCCAACAAGTCGCCCCTTGAGGGCATGATTTCGATCAGGAGACGATATATGCAGCCCAAAGCGGTCGCCAGAGCAGAAACCCGAAACGCCGTGAACGGCATATCTCCAGCCTTGCGCGCGGCCCTGATCGGGCTGATGGCGCTGACCTTGGTGATATTGCAGACGGTCACGGTACAGGCCAAGCCTGAAAGCCTTGCACCGCTGGCCGAAAAGATCAGCCCGTCGGTGGTCAACATTACCACATCCACCCTTGTCGAGGGCCGCACTGGCCCCCGCGGTATCGTCCCCGAAGGATCGCCCTTCGAGGATTTCTTCCGCGAGTTTCAGGACCGCAACCGGGGTGATGATGACAGCGCACCGGCACCACGCCGTTCATCCGCGTTGGGTTCGGGGTTCGTAATTTCCGAGGATGGCTATGTGGTGACCAACAATCACGTGATCGAAGGCGCTGACGAGATCACCATCGAATTTTTCTCGGGTCGCGAGCTGACGGCCACGGTGATCGGCACAGACCCCAACACCGACATCGCACTGCTCAAGGTAGAAGCGGACGGGCCACTGCCTTTCGTGAACTTCGGCAACAGCGACGGCGCCCGCGTAGGCGATTGGGTCATCGCGATGGGCAATCCGCTGGGGCAGGGTTTTTCTGTCTCCGCTGGTATCGTAAGCGCCCGGAACCGTGCCCTCTCTGGCACCTATGACGATTACATCCAGACGGATGCCGCGATCAATCGGGGCAACTCCGGTGGGCCGCTGTTTAACATGGACGGTCAGGTCATTGGCGTGAACACAGCCATTCTTTCGCCCAACGGCGGCTCCATCGGCATCGGCTTTTCCATGGCGGCCAATGTGGTGACGCGGGTGGTCGATCAGCTGAAGGAATTTGGCGAGACGCGGCGCGGCTGGCTGGGCGTACGTATTCAGGACGTTACCGACGATGTCGCGGATGCGATGGGTCTTGCCGATGCGGCGGGTGCATTGATCACCGATGTACCCGAGGGACCAGCCCGCGATGCGGGGCTTGAGACCGGCGATGTCATCATGTCCTTCGATGGTGTCGAAGTCGCCGATACGCGCGGTCTGGTCCGTCAGGTGGGCAACAGCCCGGTTGGTGCAACAGTTCGCGTGACGGTGCTGCGGGAAGGTAAAACCCAGACGATCGCAGTTGTGCTTGGCCGCCGTGAAGACGCGGACGGCACGGAGACCCCCGAGGCAGAGGAAGAGCAGGCAACGCCGGAAGCGCCCGAAATGTCCTCGCTCATGGGCCTCACCGTGACGCCATTGACCGATGATGTGAGGCAAGAGCTTGGTGCGTCCGACGACATGACCGGTCTCGCCGTGACAGAGGTGGCTGAAGGCTCCGAAGCCTTCGAGAAAGGTCTGCGTGCTGGCGATATCATCACCGAGGCAGGGCAGCAGCAGATCGAAACCATTGCCGATCTGAACGACCGGGTCGAGGCGGCGCGGGAAGCAGGACGCAAGTCACTTCTCTTGCTGGTGCGTCGCGCCGGTGATCCAAGGTTCGTGGCCCTTACTCTCGAAGAGGAATAAGTGGGTCTGTAAGTAATTTCAAAGAGGCGCTCCTGAGGGGCGCCTTTTTGGTTTGTATTTTCAGCCGCTACGGATCGCGGGGCACGGCGACGATGCCCAACTCCCGCGCTGTCTCGATGGACAACACATCGCTCGGCAGCCCTTGGGATGATTGCACGGCCAGCACGGCGCCCCGTGTCGCATCATCCATGTTTCCCGTGATCTCGCCGCTGTAAAGGCCGCGCACCTGCAATGCACGCTGTAGCGTTGAGACGAACTCCACCGTGAAATCCGGCGGGCAGGGGATCTCGAACCAGCGATCGGTGCGTGGCGTCACGATCTGCTGGCGCCGCTCCTCGCGGTAGACGGGCAGGCTCGCGACGGTACCGTCAGGGTTTGTTCGCGCCGGTGTCACAAGGATTTGCTCGGTCACCGTCTCGATGACCGCAGGTGTGGGGATCTTGCCCCAGCATGTCCCGGACGGCGCGCCCGGTGGGGCAAGCCCGTTACCGAGGATCACACCACTATCCGTGACCGTCTCGCTTTGCACGCAGGCCGACAGCAGTGCGACCCCATGCAAAGCGGCGGCAAGAGGCCCAAACGGGCGAGGAGAAGATGCCTGTATCATGGCCCAATGCCTTTGGGTCTGTTCTGCGTTGCCAAAGTTTAGCGCGATTCAGTGCCATTGCCCAGAACCCATGCTGCGACACAGCGTGACTGCGCGGAAAAGGGGCTGGTGCGTCGGCATCTGCATGGGTAGAAAAGGCCAAATCCAGAATGAAAGGGCAGTTTGATGGCCAAGATTACCTACGTAGAGCACAATGGCACGGAGCATGTCGTCGAGGTTGCCACTGGCCTGACGGTCATGGAAGGCGCGCGCGACAACAACATTCCGGGCATTGAGGCTGATTGTGGTGGGGCCTGCGCCTGCTCGACTTGCCATGTCTATGTGGATGAGGCTTGGGTCGATAAATTGCCGGCAAAGGATGATATGGAGGAAGACATGCTCGATTTCGCGTATCAGCCTGATCCTGCAAAATCCCGCCTGACCTGCCAGCTGAAGGTGACCGATGCGCTGGACGGCCTGCGCGTGAAGATGCCGGAAAAACAGATCTGATGAACAGGCGCGCGCGGTACCTGATCGGCGCGGGGCTGATGGTGCTGGCCTTTGGTGCAGTGCCAGCTGTCGCAGCCGAAAAGACCATCGTATCGGCGCGCTACATCGAGCCTACGACACGCTATGCCCATGGCGTATTGGGTGACACGATCGAACACGGCGCGCTCGCACTGCGGCTGGCAGGACAAACAGCCGTGACTGTGATCCGTCTGCCCGAAGAGCGCGTCTTCGAGGATACAGAACCGCGCATCGTCGATGTAGACGGTGACGGGCGGCCCGAAGTGGTCGTGGTCGAAGCGCACCGCGATCTCGGTGCGCGGCTTGCGATTTATAACGCGCGCGGCCTTGTCACTGCCACGCCCTTTATCGGCCAGCGAAACCGCTGGCTTGCGCCCGTGGCGGTCGCTGATCTGGACGGCGACGGTAAGATTGAGCTCGCCTATATCGACCGTCCCCATCTGGCGAAAACCTTGCTGGTCTGGCGCTACAGCGGTGGTGCACTGAGCCAGATTGCATCGCTGGACGGTGTGACAAACCACCGCATCGGGGAGCGGGACATCGCAGGCGGTCTTCGCGATTGCGGCACGGGACCGGAGATGATCGTCGCCAGCGCGAATTGGCAACGGCTGGTCAGCGTCACTTTCGACGGGACGTCATTGGCGGCGCGGGACATCGGCCCTCACCGAGACCATGGCAGCTTTTCGACCGCGCTCACCTGCAAATGAAAGCAGTGTTGTGCATCTTTGCGCTGGCGTGCGGCACGCCGGTTCTGGCCCAAGAGCAGATGACGCCTGAGGCCTTTCTCGATCTCGCAGTAGGCCGCACCTTAAGCTTTTCGAGTGTGGCCTCCGGTAATCTGGTCGGGGTCGAGCAGTTCCTGCGACCCGATCTGTCGGTCTGGGCGGATCAGAGCGGGCGCTGCACCTACGGCCGGATCGAGCAACGCGGCCCGCTTTTGTGCTTTCTTTACGAAGACTACACGGATCCGAATAATTGCTGGATCCCCTTCATGGATGAGGGCACGCTGCTGGTCATGTCTGAGCGCTCGAACGAGTTGCAGCGTATCAGTGACATCAGCGACAGGGCGGTGATCTGCGAGGGTGCGCCAACCTCGTGATTTCATTTTTCCAATAAACTCAATCCGCCGCCTGCCACGCGTGCTGGCCTTTCAGGTCAAAGCACGCCAGCCGATATCTCGGCGGCAAAATCCCTCGGGCCAGTCGATCTCGTCCACCACCGCATAGGCCCGCGCCTGCGCCTGCGCCAGCGTCTCACCGCGCGCGGTCACGCTGAGAACGCGGCCTCCCACGGCAATGATCTTGCCGTCGCGCTCGGCGGTGCCGGCGTGAAAGACCATCGCACTGCTGTCCTGTGGCATCTCGTCCAGTCCGCCAATGACCGATCCTTTCTGATAGTCGCCGGGATAGCCCTGCGCGGCCAGAACCACGGTAAGAGCGTGATCATCGGCCCAGTTCACCTGCGTTTCGTCCAGGCGCCCTTCGGCAGCGGCTTGGATCAGATCCAGCACTTGCGCGCCCAGCCGCATCATCAGCACCTGACATTCGGGATCACCGAACCGGACGTTATACTCCACCAGCCGCGGCGCGCCGTTCTCGATCATCAGGCCCGCATAGAGCACCCCCTGATAGGGTGTGCCGCGCTTGACCATCTCGGCCATGCAGGGCCGGATGATTTCTGCCATCGCACGCTCGGCAATCGCATCGGTCAGCAATGGCGCGGGGGAATAGGCGCCCATGCCGCCGGTGTTTGGCCCGGTATCGCCATCGCCCACGCGTTTGTGATCCTGCGCCGTGCCGATCGGCAGGACGTTCTCGCCATCGCACAGGATGAAGAACGAGGCTTCCTCGCCGCGCATGAATTCCTCGATCACCACTTGCGCGCCTGCCGCGCCGAATTCGCCGCCGAACATGTCGTCGATGGCGGCCTGTGCCTGCGCCACGGTCTCGGCGATGATCACGCCTTTGCCTGCCGCCAGCCCGTCGGCCTTGACCACGATGGGTGCGCCTTGCGCCTGCACATAGGCTTTGGCGGCGGCGGCATCGGTGAAATGACCGTAGGCCGCCGTGGGTGCGCCACAAGCGTCGCAAATCTCCTTGGTGAAGGCCTTCGACGCCTCCAGCATGGCCGCCGCCTTCGACGGGCCAAAGACCAGCACACCAGCCTCGCGCAACCTGTCGGCAACGCCTGCGGCCAGCGGCGCTTCTGGGCCGATAATGACGAAATCAACGTTGTTGCGCGCGGCAAACTCGACCACCGTGCCGCCGTCGTTGATGTCGATGGTGGCACAATCGGCGATCTGCGCGATGCCAGCATTGCCCGGCGCCACGATCAGCTTGTCGCATTTGGGGTTCTGGAGCACGGCCCAGGCCAGACTGTGTTCGCGCCCGCCGCTGCCCAGGATCAGAATATTCATGGCGCGTTCTCCCTTGGCCTCTGCTTGCCCGCGTTTTAGGATGGCCGCAACCTATGCACAAGGACGCAACCATGGATCTGTTCGACGATGGCCCCGAAGAGGCAGCGCCGCAGGGCAATAGCCCCGAATATACCGTGGGCGAGCTGTCGGGCGCGATCAAACGCGTCATAGAGAACGAGTTCGGCCATGTTCGGCTGCGCGCAGAGGTGGGACGGGTGAGCCTGCCACGCTCCGGCCACGTCTATCTGGATCTCAAGGACGACAAGGCAGTCATCTCCGGCATCATCTGGAAAGGCGTCGCATCGCGCCTCGATACCATGCCCGAAGAGGGGATGGAGGTCATCGCCACGGGCCGCATCACCACATTCCCCGGCCAGTCGAAATACCAGATCATCATCGAAGATATCAAACCGGCAGGCATGGGCGCACTGATGGCGGTGCTGGAAAAGCGCAAGGCCGCACTTGCCGCCGAAGGGCTGTTCGATGCCGCGCGCAAACGCCCGCTGCCCTACCTGCCCGAGATCATCGGCGTCGTGACCTCACCTTCCGGTGCGGTGATCCGCGATATCCTGCACCGTCTGCGCGACCGCTTTCCGCGCAAGGTGCTGATCTGGCCTGTCGCCGTGCAGGGGGCCAAATGCGCGCCCGAAGTGACCCGCGCAATCGAAGGGTTCAACCGCCTGACGCCCGGCGGGGCGATGCCGCGTCCTGATCTGATCATCGTCGCGCGCGGTGGCGGCTCGGTCGAGGATCTGTGGGGGTTCAACGAGGAATCAGTGGTGCGCGCCGCGGCCGCCTCGGAGATCCCGCTGATCTCTGCCGTGGGCCACGAAACGGACACGACCCTGATCGACTTTGCCTCCGACATGCGCGCGCCCACGCCCACTGCTGCTGCCGAATTGGCCGTGCCTGTGCGCCACGAGTTGAAGGCCTATCTCGATCAACAGCACGCGCGGATGAGCCGTGCGCTGAGCCAGGGGCTGATCCAGCGCGGTCAACGTCTGCGCGATATGTCACGTGCCCTGCCGCGCCCCGACAGCCTGCTTGATTCGCCGCGCCAGCGGCTCGACCGCGCGGGTGATCGTCTGGTGAGGGCGGGCGATTTGCTCGACGCGCCCCGCCTCCGGCTCGAACGCGCTGCGCTGCGGCTGGACCCTGCGCTGATGGCGGGGGTGCAGCGGCGGCGGATGCGCCTGTCGGATCTTGGCGGCGGGTTGCGGCCTTCGACCCTGCGCAGCAAGCTGGCACAGGACCGGCGGCGCTTTGACGGCCTGTCGAAACGCCTTGCACCCGCGCTGGAGCGTGAGCGGATGTTGCAGGCGGCGCGCCTTGTGCGTGCCGTGCGGTCGCTGTCGGATGTCGCAAACCGCCAGTGCCTCACATGGCAGAACCAGATTACGGCGGCCGAACGCCTGCGCCGCACGCTGGGCTATGAGGCGACGCTGGAGCGTGGATTTGCTGTGGTGCGCAGTGGCGGGCAGGTGGTGACAAGCCGCGCGCGGGCGTCGCAGGTGCAGGCGCTGGAAATTCAGTTTGCGGATGGCAAGATCACGGCGCGCCGCGAAGAGAGTTAGACCCCGACTTTCGGCCCCAGACACAGCATTTCTTCGGTGCTCTCGGTCGCCTCAAAGAGGGGGGTAACGGCGGGGTTGTTTTCGAAGCGCGCGATCAGGCCTTGCGGTCCGCGCTCGAAGCTCCAGCATTGTGCGTCGGGATAATCATCATAAGTGAAACAGATCAGCCCGTCCGCCTCGTACCACTCGCCCTCCATGCATTGTCCGTCCAGAAACGACCAGCGCACACGCCGGTTCGGCAGATAGATTTCGGCGCCGTAGGCCTCCGGCCCGTTGCCATAGAACAGGGTCTTGCCGCGGGTATAGTCGTCAAATTCCTGCGCGCTCATCAGCGATTGGGCATAGGCCACCCCGCCAAGCGGAAGAATGACAAGGGCGCAGAGGATCAGGTATGTGGTTTTCATGCCCGCAATATGACCCAGATCGCGTGGTGCCACCAGTGCCACCGCGCGTTTCCGATAGGCACCAGCGCGACACCGCGCACCGCGCAAAGTGCCGCTGAATTGTCGCTTTTCACCTCAACGCCTTGAGGCAGTTTTGCTAAACAGGCCACAGCAAGGGGAGCGGTGAACATGGCGCTGGATGCAGACATCAAAAGCGGTGGCAAGAACGGGCCGGACAAGGGTGTCTGGAAATCGGGCAAAGGCAAGGGCCGCCACCACACGAAGGGCCGCCAGCTGGAGGATACCGCATGGGGGCAGGTCCGCGATCTGCTTGGCGCCGAGCCACGCGACCGTGATCTGCTGATCGAGCATCTGCATCTGATACAGGACGAATACGGCCACCTGTCCGCCGCCCATCTGCGCGCGCTGGCCGAGGAAATGCGTCTGAGCATGGCCGAGGTCTATGAGGTTGCGACGTTTTACGCCCATTTCGATGTGGTCAAGGAAGGCGAGACACCGCCGCCCGCCCTGACCATCCGGGTGTGCGATTCGCTCAGCTGCGAACTGGCGGGCGCGCAGACGTTGAAGGCCGCACTCGAAGAGGGGCTGGACCCCGCGCAGATCCGCGTGCTGCGCGCGCCCTGTATGGGCCGCTGTGATACCGCCCCTGTGCTGGAGCTGGGCCACCACCACATCGACCATGCCACGCCGGAAAAGGTGCATGCCGCCATCGCCGCAGGCCATACCCATGCGCATATCCCTAAGTATGAAGGTTATGACGCTTATACAGCCGAGGGCGGCTATGCCACGCTTGCTGATCTGCGCCGGAACGGCGATTGGGAGGTGGTGCAGGAGAAAGTGCTGTCCTCCGGTCTGCGGGGCCTGGGCGGTGCTGGGTTTCCGTCGGGCAAGAAATGGGGATTTGTGCGCGGCAATGCAGGCCCGCGTTATCTGGCCGTGAACGGCGACGAGGGCGAGCCTGGGACATTCAAGGACCGCCACTATCTCGAGCGGGTGCCGCATCTGTTTCTGGAAGGAATGCTAATCGCTGCGTGGGCCGTCGAGGCCGAGCGCTGCTATATCTACATGCGCGATGAATATCCCGCCGTTCTGCATATTCTGGCCGAGGAAATCGCGGCGCTGGAAGACGCGGGCGTGGTCGCGCCGGGCTATATCGAGCTGCGGCGCGGGGCGGGCGCCTATATCTGCGGCGAGGAATCCGCGATGATCGAGAGCATCGAGGGCAAACGGGGGATACCGCGTCACCGCCCGCCCTTTGTGGCGCAGGTTGGACTGTTTGGCCGCCCCACGCTGGTGCATAATATTGAGACACTGAAATGGGTCGCGCGGATCTGCCGCGAAGGGCCGCAGATCCTCTCGGGGACCGAGCATAATGGCCGCACCGGCCTGCGCAGCTATTCTGTTTCAGGCCGCGTGGCAAAGGCGGGTGTGTACCTTCTGCCCGCAGGCTCCACCATCACCGACGTGATCGCGGCGGCGGGGGGAATGGCCGACGGCCATACCTTCAAGGCCTACCAGCCCGGCGGCCCGTCCTCGGGCCTGTTGCCCGCCTCGATGAACGATATCCCGCTCGATTTCGACACGTTGCAGCCGCATGGCAGTTTCATCGGCTCGGCGGCGGTCGTGGTGCTGTCCGACCGTGATCGCGCGCGTGACGCGGCGCTTAATATGCTGCGGTTCTTCGAGGATGAAAGCTGTGGCCAGTGTACGCCCTGCCGTGTCGGATGTAGCAAGGCGGTGCAGATGATGCAGGCGGACCGCTGGGATCAGGGGCTGCTGGAGGAGCTGTCGGCGGCCATGGTAGATGCATCGATCTGCGGCTTGGGGCAGGCGGCGCCGAACCCCATTCGCCTGACGATGAAGCATTTTGGCGACGAGATCTGATAAGTTCGCGCAGCACATGAGCTGCGCGCGTTAATAATCTGGTAACGTTATTTATTTTGCACCACGAGGCAGGAGCATCTTTGACGTTTGAGGCTGTCACACAGCTTTTTCGCGCCGTCCAGACTGTTGCGCCCGATGCGGGCGAAATAATAGCCTTTGCGCCCTGACACGCGGTTCTTGACGTAGATCAGATCAAGCTTTTCACCCGAGATCAGAGACCGGCAGCTGCCGGTCTGGCGGCGCGTTTTGTCCTGCGCCGCTTTTTCCGAGATGCCAAAGGCCAGCTGCACCCCCCAAGGTTTGACGGTGGGTGGCGGTGGCGTTGCGCGTTTGATCGGGGTCAGGCGACGGTTGCGGGCCATCTCGCTACAAGCCGCGCGAAACGGCTTGCCGGGGGAGAGGCTGAAATCATGGTCTTCAGGCGGGCTGTCGCGCCATTGCTCGGCACTGAGACCCGTGATGATAGGCACGTAATTGACTGTCTCGCGGGCCAGCCCCTTGCCCTCCAGAAACCCCTCCGCGCGCCGCTCTCCACCGTTGTAGCCGATCGCGGCCAGCCCTTCATTGCCGTAGCGCGTGACCATTTCCGCCAGATACTGCGCGGAATGCTCCAGTGCATCGGCAGGGTTGTAGGGGTCTTTCAGGCCACGCAGGACAGCGGTTGAGGGGATGAATTGTGCGATGCCGCGGGCGTTGGCCGGGCTGAGGGCGTTGGGATCAAAGCGGCTTTCCTGCCAGATCAGGCGCGCGAAAAAGCCGGTGTTCAATCCGTGCCGCTCCGAGAAAACCTCGATTGCGGTGCAGGTGTCATAGACAAAATGCTGCGCGCGGATGCACTGGGCATGGCCCCATTTGCCACTGCTGCACTGGCCTTCGCGCGGATCTGCATAGGTGGTTGTGGCCCAGAGCAGTGATAAAATGAAGATGATGCCGCGCATGACAATACGTCGCGCGGCAACGCAGGCTTGTCAATCGCGCACCCTTCCATCCGCAGGCGCAAGAGGTTAGATCAGAAGAACACCAAAAGCCGGAGATCCTCAGCCGTGGCGTTTTTCAAAAAACTCAAAGACCGAATGTTCAAATCCTCCTCCAAGATCGACGAGGGTCTGGAAGCGATTGTGAGCGAGGACGGCGCGCAGGCGGTCGACGAGGTGATGGATGCACCGGCACAGGCCGTCGAGGCGGTGCCAGACGCGCAAACCATTTCGGCGCGTGAACCGGCGGTGACGCAGGAGTATGAGGCCGCGCAAAGAGACGCCGCCGCCCGCGAAGCTGCACAGCGCACCGCAGAAGAAGAGCGGGCCGCAATGCGGGCCAGAGAGGCCGAAGACCACGCCGCGCGGCTGGCCGAGGAGGAGCAGGCGCAAGAGGCCGTGGCACCGCCGCCCGAGCCGCTGCGCACGACCATCACGCCCGTCGCGGAGCCCGAGCCGCAGGCACCCAAACGCGGTATTTTGGGCCGCTTGCTGGGGCGCGGCGAGGATGCGGCGGTGGTGCGCCGCGTGTTGGACGACGCGATGCTGGAGCAGCTGGAAGAGCTGTTGATCGCCGCCGACATGGGCGTCGACACGGCCCTGCGCGTCACCGCCAATATGGCCGAGGGCCGTCTGGGCAAACGCCTGTCGGTCGACGAGATCAAGGCGCTGATGAGCGACGAGATCGCGCGGGTCATGGAGCCGGTTGCCAAGCCGCTGCCGCTTTATGCCAAAAAGCCGCAGGTGGTTCTGGTGGTCGGGGTCAACGGCTCGGGCAAAACAACGACCATCGGCAAACTGGCGAGCCAGTTCAAGGGCGCGGGCAAAAAAGTGGTGATTGCCGCAGGCGATACATTCCGCGCCGCCGCCGTCGAGCAGTTGCAGGTCTGGGGCGAGCGCGCGGGCGTGCCGGTGCTGACCGCAGCACAGGGCAGTGACCCCGCCAGCCTTGCGTTTGACGCGATGGTCAAGGCCGAGGCCGATGGCGCCGACCTGCTAATGATCGACACGGCCGGACGCCTCCAGAACCGCGGCGATCTGATGGAAGAGCTGGCAAAGATCGTGCGGGTGATCCGGAAGAAAGATCCCAACGCGCCGCATAACACGCTGCTGGTGCTGGATGCTACCACGGGGCAAAACGCAATCAATCAGGTCAAGGTGTTTCAGGAAATCTCGGACGTCTCTGGCCTCGTGATGACCAAGCTTGACGGCACGGCCAAGGGCGGCGTGCTGGTGGCGCTGGCCGATAAATTTGGCCTGCCGATCCACGCTATTGGCGTTGGCGAGCAGATCGACGATTTGCAGGCCTTTGATCCGCAGGAATTTGCCGACGCTCTCATCGGAGTGGACCGCTAGGGCGCCCGTGACCGACTGGCTTATTTCCATCGAGGGTACGGAAGCGGGCCATTCGCTGGCGCTGGTTCTCGCGCTGTCGGCGGCGTTTTTGCATGCGGTTTTTGGCGCGCTGCAAAAGGGCCGCCATGACCCCTGGCTGACACGCGGCGCGATCGACGCGTGCTATTGTGTAGTGGCAATTCCCTTTGCCCTGTTCGTCGTGCCCTGGCCCGAGCCGCACATGTGGCTGATTTTTGCGGGGGTTTGGGTGATCCATACCCTTTATAAATTCCTGCAAGCCGCCGCTTATTCACGCGGCGCCTACACGGTCGTCTATCCGGTGGTGCGTGGCACCGGACCACTCTTTACCGTGATCGGCGCCTACTGGATCTTTGGCGAAGTGTTCAACGGCACCCAATGGCTGGGGGTCGCGGTGCTGATGGCGGGGATTTTCGGGCTTGCGGCCTACAACATGCTGTATCTCGTGGCCGAGCGGGAGACCCTGAACATCGCGCTGATGCTGGCGGTGGCGACGGGCCTGTTTGTAGCACTCTATACCACGTTCGACGCCTACGGCATCCGCGCCACGGCCAATCCGTTCACCTTTCTGGCGTGGTTCTTCATGATCGACGGGTTTCTGTTCCCCGTTCTCGCCTACCGCCGCTGGCACCGCATGGACAATCCGCCCGACGTGGGCCCGCTCATGCAGCGCGGCCTGTTCGGCGGGATCGTGGCATTCCTGAGCTTTGGGTCGATTATGATGGCCACACGCCTTGATAAGGTGGGCGAAGCCGCAATATTGAGAGAGACATCAACAGTGTTCGCGGCCCTGATCGGGTGGCTGGTGCTCAAGGAAACCGTAGGGCCCCGCAGGATCGCGTTGATGACGCTGATCGCATTCGGGGCGGTGATTGTAGAATTCGGAGGCTAGCCATGGCGGACGCGCGCGAGATCAACCCCATTCTGAAACAGGTGCTGGAACTGGGCCCGACGCTCGCGTTCTTCGTGCTCTATATCCGGATCAAGGATGATGTGTTCACCTTTGCGGGCACCGAATACACCGGATTTATCGTGGCTGCCGTGGTGTTTGTGCCGATCCTGCTGGTGGCGATGGGCATCCTTTGGGCGCTGACCGGCAAACTCAGCCGGATGCAGGTATTCACCGCCTTCATGGTGATCTTTTTCGGCGGCCTCACCGCATGGTTCAACGACGAGCGGTTCTTCAAGATGAAAACCACTATCGTCTACGGATTTCTGGCGCTGATCCTGACGGTGGGGCTGCTGCGCGGGCGCTCTTGGCTGGAGTTTGTGATGGCCGATATGATGCCGATGCGCCACGAGGGCTGGATGATCCTGACAAAACGCCTGACACTCGCCTTTGTCGTGCTGGCCGTGGTGAACGAAGTGATCTGGCGCACGATGTCGACTGAATCCTGGGTCAAGATCGAGACCTTCGGCTTTCCCATCGCCCTCATGGCCTTTTTGTTCTGGCAATTCGCGCGGCTGCAACCATACGTGATCGAAGAGGGCGAGGATAAAGCCTAGCCGCGCAGCTCGGCATACAGCGCGCGACCGGCCTGCACGCCTTTGCGCGCGCCCATCGTCTCCAGCCAGCGCGCCATATGCGGTTTGTCCTCAAGGGTTTGCTGCTGGCCTTCCCACAGCGACGCCCAGCCCCAGATCGCGAAATCGGCAATCGAGATAAAATCCCCCGCGACGAATTCATGCAAGGCAAGCTGACGGTCCAGCACGCCGTACAGCCGCGCGGTCTCGCTGCGGTAGCGGTCTTTGGCGTATGTGATGTCCTCCGGGGCGAATTTCAGAAAATGATGCGCTTGTCCTGCCATCGGCCCCAGCCCACCCATCTGCCACATCAGCCATTCATCCACTGCGATCCGCTCACGCTCGGTCTTGCCGCAGAACTGGCCTGTCTTGCGCGCGAGGTATTGCAGGATTGCGCCGCTCTCGAAGATCGAGATCGGCGCGCCATCCGGTCCGTCAGGGTCGGTGATCGCCGGCATCCGGTTGTTGGGCGCAATGGCCAGAAACTCGGGCGCGAACTGCTCGCCCTCGCGAATGTTGATCAGGTGGGTGGTATAGGGCAGGCCCATCTCCTCAAGTGCTACCGAGATTTTCCAGCCGTTCGGCGTGGGCCAGTAATAAAGATCAATGGGCGTGCTCATGAGGGGGTCCTTTGCCGCGATTGTGCCACGCCATGATGCGTGTTTTCGCGGGCGGGGCAAGGGGCGGCAGGGCGGCCAGCACGCTGCGCAGCATCTCCATCCCCAATGCGCCGTCGAGCAGAGCGGCGTTGAGCGCCATCACACCCGTGCGGGTATAGCACGACCAATGACAGATCCGCCGCTGCGCGGGCGCAATGGGATAGCCTGCGGCCGCCAGCAACGCCAGCGTCGCGGGACAGTCGATTTGCACCGTCGCCGTGTTAGGATGAATGAGCCCGCGCCCGATGGCACCCGAACCTGCGATCATCCGCTCGAAGGCGAAATCAAACAGCGCGTTGCTGCGCCCTGTGACATGAAACATCTCGCAGGCGGCCCCCGCAGGTGTGGCGAGGGCGTGGCGCGCAAGCCCCAGATGGGCCGCACCGCTCAGCAGCACGATCCGCCCCACATCGCCCGCGCTAAGATAGGGCAGGGCGGCCAGCACCAGCGTGGCCCCCAATGAGTGCGCGATGATATGCACCGACCCGCGCCCGCGCAGCGCTGTGACAATCTGCGCCAGCTGCCGCGCCTGATCCAGCGCTGTGTCATAGGCCCGCACCAACCCGCCGCGCGCGTGCCAGCCAAACGCGATCGTCAGCGCGCCGCGTTCTGCGCTGTGCAGCTGGTCGGGCCAGGCAGTCGCGTGGAAAATGCGCGCATGGGGGCAACGGCCCTGTACGAAGGGGGAGTATTTGTACCCGTGGACCATGATCACCGCCGGCCCACGCCCCGTTGCAACACCCGCAAGCGCTGCGGTGACTGATTGGGGCGAGCCATGCACGCGCAATCCGCGCGCAGTCGCATTGATCCGGAGCAGCGGCATGGCCGGTCCTTTCTGCTGTCTGCGGTACTTACTGCGTCAAAGAATCAGGGGGAGCCATTTCACCATGCGTCACACCTGTGAACATCGCGTTACGGCCCCGCGCGCCTTGACGCGTCGGTACAATTCACTTAACCACCAAATTGTGGCGATTTGTTACCGGATTGCGGGCCACATTAAATATTTCCGCTAAAAGGTCAGGATGAAAGCCCCCTTTCGCTTGACCGCGCTTGGGGTTTTTTTGTGCCGACCCTTTCGAAGGGGCACTCTGAGGATGACACGCCGCTGGTGTGCAGAGGACATGATGATGAGCAACGATTGGAAACCCGCCACAAAAGCCGTGCACGCAGGCACGCGCCGCAGCCAGTATGGCGAGGTGTCGGAGGCGATATTTCTGACGCAGGGCTTTGTCTATGACAGCGCCGAGCATGCGGAACAGCGGTTTTTGGCAAGTGGCGAGGATGAATTTATCTACGCCCGCTACGGCAACCCCACGGTCAAGATGTTTGAAGAGCGGATTGCGGCGCTCGAAGGGGCCGAGGATGCTTTTGCCACTGCGTCCGGCATGGCGGCTGTCTCCGGTGCGCTGACCTCCATGCTAAAGGCAGGCGATCATGTCGTCTCGGCGCGCGCGCTCTTCGGCTCGTGCCTGTACGTGCTGGAGGAAATCCTCACCCGCTACGGGGTCGAGGTTACTTTTATCGACGGCACCGATCTGGGCGCATGGGAGGCGGCGATCCGCGAGGACACGAAACTGGTGTTTTTCGAATCGATCTCCAACCCGACGCTGGAAGTCACCGACATCGAAGCGGTGTCCAAGTTGGCCCATGCCCGCGGCGCGCTAGTGCTGATCGACAACGTCTTCGCCACGCCGGTCTACAGCCGTGCGTTCGCGCAGGGGGCCGATGTGGTGATCTATTCGGCCACCAAACACATCGACGGACAGGGCCGCACACTGGGCGGTGTGATCCTCGGCAGCCGCGATTTCATCCGTAAAACGGTGGAGCCTTACATGAAGCATACGGGCGGCTCCATGTCGCCCTTCACCGCCTGGGTAATGCTCAAAGGGCTTGAGACGATGGGCCTGCGGGTGCGCGCGCAGACGGCGACCGCACTTACTGTCGCACAGGCGCTGGAAGGCCATGCCGGACTGGCGCAGGCGATTTATCCGGGGCTCAGCAGCCACCCGCAACATCCACTGGTACAGGCCCAGATGGGGGCAGGTGGTACTGTCATCGCGCTCGACATCGCAGGTGGCAAGGAGGCGGCGTTCAAATTCCTCAACGCTGTGCAGATTGGCCTGATCTCGAACAATCTGGGCGATGCGAAAACCATCCTTACCCATCCTGCAACCACGACGCACCAGCGGCTGCCAGATGCGCAGAAGGCCAGCCTCGGGATCACCCCCGGTCTGGTGCGCGTCAGCATTGGGCTGGAGGACGCGGACGATCTGGTCGCCGACTTTTTACAAGCCCTTGAGGCCGCTAAATAAAGGTATCGTGAGATTTTCCCGGTTATGGCGCAGAAATTTTTTGGCAATGTCCCCGGGGAAGCCTACATATGGCTCCTGACCGATAAGGGGGGGCTGACCCATGAATATCGCAACACCGATCACACCAATGCCTGACCGCAGCGAAGCCGAGGAAGCGCTCAAAACGCTGCGTGCATGGGCTGCGGGTGCCGATACCGCCGATCTGGCGACGCTGGATCCTGCCATCGTACAGCTTCTCAAGGGCGGCGACGCTTATCCGCTTTTCGAGCGTGAATACCCCGCCGATTTCGAGATCGAGCCAGAGTACAAAGCAAGCCTGCCGGATTTACAGAACGGGCCGTCCAGCCTGATCAAAGGCGCCAACCAGCAGATCCAGCACGTGGGGATCTCGAACTTCCGCCTGCCTGTCCGCTTTGAGACGCGCGCGGGCGACCCGCTCACTCTGGAGACTTCCGTGACCGGCACGGTCAGCCTTGATGCCGATAAAAAGGGCATCAACATGTCCCGCATCATGCGCAGCTTTTACAAGCACGCCGAGAGCACCTTCAGCTTCAAGGTGATCGAAGCGGCGTTGGACGATTATATCACAGATCTCGAAAGCTTTGACGCGCGGATCCAGATGCGGTTTTCGTTTCCGATGAAGATCAATAGCCTGCGCTCCGGCCTTGAAGGCTATCAGTACTACGATGTCGCCCTTGAACTGGTCGAGCATGCAGGCGTGCGACAGCAGATCATCCATCTCGACTATGTGTATTCAAGCACTTGCCCCTGTTCGCTGGAGCTGAGCGAGCATGCCCGCGCCACACGCAACCAGCTGGCCACACCGCATTCGCAGCGCTCGGTCGCGCGGGTGTCCGTGTTGCTGGACGGGGACGCAAATGTGCTGTGGTTCGAGGATCTGATCGAGGCGTGCCGCCGTGCAGTCCCGACCGAGACGCAAGTGATGGTCAAGCGCGAGGACGAGCAGGCATTTGCCGAGCTGAACGCCGCGAACCCGATCTTTGTCGAAGATGCCGCACGCCTGTTCTGCGAACAGCTTTTAGCCGACGCGCGGATCTCCGATTTCCGCATCATCGCCAGCCATCAGGAAAGTCTGCACAGCCATGACGCGGTGAGCGTCCTGACCGAAGGGCCCACATTCGCACAGGCCAGCCTTGACCCCAAGCTGTTCAACACGCTGTTCCACGTAGGCTGAACCGCCGAACCAGTACAGACTTGAAAAGGGCCATTCCGCATACCGGAGTGGCCCTTTTTCCATCTTTGGCCGAAGGTTAACGCATGGTTATCGATGCGCGGTGCGCGTGACGGCTATGCGTTTTTGGTGGTGGTGCTGCGGTGCAGCGACACCTACTTGACGAACACGGGAATGATCCCGCACTGATAAAAAGAAGTATGAAGGCATATATGATGACCTATCAAACAGCATCCGAGCATTTTGCCGCCCGTATCCCCGCCCGTGGTCAAAGCATTTCCACGGCACCCTTCCTGAGCGCCCGCATCGGTCTGGCCCAGATCACAACCTTGTTCACCGCCATTGGCAATGCACTGGTCGGAATGGCCGAAGCCCATCCGCGCATGAAAGCAATCAATGTGCTGCAAGCCAAATCTGACGCCGAGCTGGCCCAGATCGGGATCAAGCGCGAGGATATCGCGCGTCACGTTCTGAAAGATCTCTATTACGTCTAAATCCTCGACACGAGGATCGACACGCCGACCCGAAGGCCCGCCTGATGCACCGCTTTGCTGTGACATCGGCGGGCCTTTTGCGTCGTGACCCAAGGGCCCGCACGACGCCGCCTTGACACGGGCACCTGCGCACGCCAACCCTGCGCGGATGGATCTGCGCCCTGTAGGATATGTGATTGGCCTTTTGGTGGCCGTGCTCGGGGCGGCCATGCTGGTGCCGCTGCTGGTTGATGTCGCCGAAGGCCGGGGCCATTGGCCGGTCTTTCTTCAAAGCGCCGTGATCACGATTTTGGGTGGCACGGCCATCGCGCTGGCCTGCGCAAGTGGCGTGCGCGAAGGGCTTACGATCCAGCAGACCTTCCTGCTCACGACGTCGGTCTGGGTGGCGCTGCCCTTGTTCGGGGCGATCCCATTTGTGCTGGGCGATACCGATGCGCGGCTGGTCGATGCCGTGTTCGAAGCGATGTCAGGCCTGACGACCACGGGGGGCACCGTGTTTACCGGTCTTGATACCATGCCCAAGGGTCTGTTGATCTGGCGCGCGATTCTGCAATGGTTGGGCGGCATCGGTATCATCGTGGTTGCCATGGTCTTCCTGCCGGAACTGCGCGTGGGCGGCATGCAGATCTTCAAATCCGAGAGTTTCGACACGCTTGGCAAGATCCTGCCCCGTGCGGGCCAGATCGCGACCCAGATATCGGGCCTGTATGTCGCCTTCACCCTCGTTTGCGCGCTGGTCTATCTGGCGCTCGGGATGAGCGTGTTTGACGCTACCGCCCACGCCATGACGACGATTTCGACGGGTGGTTTCGCGAATTACGATGCCTCTTTCGGCGCGTTCAAGGGGCCGATCGAATATGCGGCGGGTGTTTTCATCATTCTGTCGGCGCTGCCTTTCGTGCGCTATGTTCAGCTCATCAACGGAAATCCGGTCGCACTGCACCGCGATCCGCAGGTGCGCGGGTTCGTCATGACGCTTGTTGTGCTGATTGCCTTGCTTTTGCTGCTGCTCGACGAGGGCGTACATCTCGACAACGAAGTGGCGCTGCGCGAGACGTTTTTCAACGTGGCCTCCATCATTTCCGGCACCGGCTATGCCTCGGTCGATTATATGCAATGGGGCAGTTTTGCGGTGGCGCTGTTCTTCTTTATCGGGCTGATCGGCGGCTGTGCGGGCTCGACCGCCTGTTCGATCAAGGTGTTCCGTTACCAATTGCTGTTTGCATCGATCCGCGCTCAGCTGGGGCGCATCCGGTCGCCGCATGGCATTTTCACCCCGCGCTACGATGGTCGTCCGGTAGCGGAGGAAGTCCTCGCCTCCGTAATGACCTTTTTCATGTTTTTCGTTGTTACTCTGGGCGTCGTCGCGGTGGCGCTGTCGATGACAGGCCTCGATTTTGTGACATCCGTTTCGGGGGCGGCGGCGGCACTGGCCAATGTCGGGCCGGGCCTTGGCGATGTCATCGGCCCTGCCGGCAATTACGCGTCGATCAATGACACGGCGAAGTGGATCCTGACGGGGGCGATGCTGTTGGGCCGACTTGAGCTGATGGCGGTATTCGTCATTTTCACCGTCAAATTCTGGAGAGCCTGATGCGTGCTCAGGCCACCCGCCCGCTCGGCGCCCAAATCGCTCACATGCTCAAAGGGCGCGGCGTTGATGTGATTTTCGGCATCCCGCGCGTGCATAATCAGAAGATGTACCGTGGGATCGAGCAAGCGGGGATCACCTATGTTATGGCCCGCCACCAGCAGGGCGCAGGCTGGGCGGGGCAGGCGCTGACCGATGTGCTTGATACCATCGAATCCGCCCCGATGTGTACCTACGCCGAGCGTGGGATTGCCGATCCTCTGCATTTTGGAGCATGTCTCCCACGGCCCGGCTCCAAGGAGGTAATCGCTTCTGTCGATCTGGTGATTGCGGTCGGCACCGAGCTGGCAGAAGTCGATCAGTGATCCGATGATCAGGGCCACACTCGGCCTTTGGTGCGTATCGACATGGATCCTGAAATGGTTGCATCTGCCTCGAACACCGGCATGCGTTTCGTGGCAGATGCCCGCGCGGCGCATGAGGCGCTTTTCCGGCATGACATCCGGCGCGACGTCGCAGGCTGGTCGGCCAAGGAGGTCTGGGACATGCACCGGCCCGGTTGTTGGCACCACCCCTACGGTTTTGGCACGCTGGGCTATGTGCCGCCATCGTCGGCGCGATTGCGGGCAAGGGCGCGCCGACGATGGCGATCATGGGGGATTACGGGTTCCACTACACGATGCAGGAACTCAGTGTGGCGGTGGAGTTCGGTCTGAGCCTGCCAATTATCCTGTGGAACAACGGCAAGCCGGGTGAGATCGAGGACAGCATGGTCCGCGCTTAGATCGCCCCCAATGCGGTAATCGCCCGCAACCCCGATTTTTGCAAACTGGCGGAGGCGTTTGGCGCCTTAGCCGTGGCGCCCAAGACACCGGAAGATCTGCAAAAAGCGGTGTGCAGGGCCTTTGATGCCAAAGGCCCGACCCTTATTTACGTGACACCGGAAATCATATCCTGATCCGCCGGTGGCCAGCGCGTCTTCATCAATCCCAGCAGCTCACCAGCACGGTCATACCGTTCGCTTTTTCCGACAATTGAAAAGCAGTCAGACCCGCGCCGCCCTCGGAGACCGAAGAGGGCAGGATGACGCCTGCCGCGCGGCTTGCCTCCACCAGCGTGGTTGCCGCCAGCGCAAAGCTTACATCCTCGGGCAGTTGGGGGCCGTCCTCGGACGGTGCCGTCAGCATGCCGATCACGGCGCCTGTGCGGTCCAGAACCGGCCCGCCCGCATCACCGGGACGCGAGCGTAGTGTGAGACGGCTCATATTCTCCTCGCCCTCCAGACCACGCACATCCGCCAGCGTGCCAAAACTGACGGAGGGCGCGCTCAGCACGCCGCCAAAGGAATAGCCCGCCGAGGTGACCTCGCTTTGGAGGCGCGGGGGCTGGGCCGCAAAGCTGGCCACTTCCAGCGGCGCCAGTGCGGCCTTCGGCCTGAGCAGCGCCACGCCCGTTGCGCTGTCATCAGCGATAATTTCGGCATCGGTATCGCCGTCCAGCGTGATCCGCGCGCAGCTTTGCACCGCTGCGGAGGTGGTCACCACATCGCCCGCGGCTGTGACGAAAAAGCCCGAGCGCGTGAGCTTGGGTTTGCGTATCTCCAGCCCCGCGATCAGGTCAATCGACTGCTGCGAGGCGTCGCCCGCCGAGGCGCTGAGCACGCCGGGCATCCGCGTAAAGCTGCTGCGCATTTCCGACAGCACACGGCGGCGGCGTTCTTCGTCACCAGCGGGCCAGATCAGGGTGAACCCTTTGATCTCGCCGTTCTCCAGCGCGGCTTCGGTATAGCTGATCATGCTGCCATTCTCGCCCACGAGCGTGAAACTGGAATTGCCCCGCTCGCGTGGGCCGGAGAGGGGGACGATTTCAAGGGTCTGCATGATCTCGTAGAGACCGAAAAGCGTGTCCTGATCGCCGGGCTGGCTGATCAGCAATACCCGCGCCTGAACATCGCCCGTGGGAGTATACTGGGCGAAAGGTGGCTCGTAGCGGTCGAAGGCCACGATATCCATCGGCAGGGTCATCTCGATCCCCGCCTGGCTGTCACGCACGCGGCGCAGACCCAGCCCTTCAAGCACGGCATTGTACTGCCGCGTCAAAGCCGCGCGCTGAAATGTCGTCAGGATGCCGGTCTGCTCGAAATTATTGGCAAGTTGCCATGCGGCCATCGAATTGCGCGTGCCGCGCCCGAACGCGCCATCAATCGCCGCATCATAAAACCCTGCCCATTGCAGCATCACCTGAAGCTGTCGTCTCTCGTCACCGCTCAGATCGCGCTGGGCGCGCTGGGCTTCGGCGGGTGTCTCGTCGGCGGGCTGTGGGATGGGCTCTGGCGCGGCCTCGGTGACTTCGGGCGTCGGGGCAGGAGCGATGTCTGGTTGAGTTTCCGGCGCAGCAATTACGCTGCCTGCTGGCGCACTAACGCCAACCGGCCAGAATTGCCGACCCAACCGGTTGGTGCGCTGGATAAAGCTGTCGCCTGGGATCAGACCTTCGGAGCGGTACTGGCGCAGGACCGCATCCGCGTCGGCACGGCGGTAGGGGCCGACCACGATCGCATACCACCCGCCGCCCACGGCAAATCCGGTCACATCCTGCAACAATGTCGTATAGGCGCGCGCACGGTCTGTCGCCCGTGTCAGCGATGGCTGAGCCTCGATCTGAACCCACACGACCTCGTCCGGGTCATTTGACTGCGCATGGGCAACAGAGGAAAACCCGAAAATCAGAGCAGTCAGGCAGAGTGTCAGAAATCGCAACATGGGCATGTAAGCTTTCAAATATTCGTTTGCGGCACATAAACAGCATTTCATGGTGATTCCCATATCTTATGAACCGTTGGACGCTTCACAGATCCGTTTATTGTCTGTCGGTAAGGTGTAGGAGGGACCAGTTTGCCGCTGCGCACCTGATTGACCCCATGCCCCCCGCACCCTAGTAAGAGCGCCAAATGTCAAAGGACGCAAACATGGCTGACACCCCCCGTTCATTTCAGGAAATCATCCTGAGGTTGCAAAGCTATTGGGCCCGCCACGGCTGTGCGATCCTGCAACCCTATGACATGGAAGTGGGGGCGGGCACGTTCCATCCCGCCACCACCCTGCGCAGCCTTGGCGATCAGCCTTGGGCCGCCGCCTATGTCCAGCCCTCGCGGCGCCCCACCGATGGCCGCTACGGCGAGAACCCGAACCGCTTGCAGCATTACTACCAGTATCAGGTGCTGATCAAACCCAGCCCGCCTAATCTTCAGGAGCTGTACTTGGGCTCGCTCGAAGCCATCGGGGTTGACATGGCCCTGCACGATATCCGCTTTGTCGAGGACGACTGGGAAAGCCCGACATTGGGCGCATGGGGTTTGGGCTGGGAGGTCTGGTGCGACGGTATGGAAGTCAGCCAGTTCACCTATTTCCAACAGGTCGGCGGGCACGATTGCCATCCCGTCTCGGGCGAGCTGACCTATGGGCTGGAGCGTTTGGCGATGTATATCCTCAATGCCGATCACGTGATGGACATGCCCTTCAACGATCCGGATGCGCCAATTCCCCTGACCTACGGCGATATCTTCAAGCAGACCGAGGAAGAATACGCGCGCTGGAACTTCGATGTCGCCAATACCGACGTGCTGCTGCGCCACTTCGAGGAAGCCGAGGCCGAGTGCCGCGCCATCATCGCGCAGGAACACCTCGACCCCAAGACCGGCAAACGCATCGTCATGGCCCATCCCGCCTATGATCAGGCGATCAAGGCCAGCCATATGTTCAACCTGCTCGACGCACGCGGCGTGATTTCCGTGACCGAGCGGCAGGCCTATATCGGTCGCGTGCGCGCGCTCACCAAGATGTGCGCGGATGCCTTCGTGCAAACGCGGGCGGGCGGCTGGCGGGAGGATGCGGCATGAACGGTAAAATCATGGGGAGTGTCATTTTGATCTCGTCTCTCATTGCGGGTGCGGCACTTTATTACCTACAGGTTTACGGGTTTTACACCGAAGTGGCCGCCCCGGCCGAAGGCGTGGTTTTGGTTCCGCTGGAAAGTGGTGAGGCGGAAGTGATCCCGATCGGGGGATTCCAGGCAATTGACGCTGACAGCTCTCCCATCCGCTACCGCGCCTGTTTCACCACCCCCTACAGCCTCGCCCTGCTGACCGAGACCTTTCAGATGGTCGAGAACGCAACCCCGCGCAACGCACCCGGCTGGTTTGACTGTTTCGACGCCGAAGCCATCGGCGCCGAGCTTGACGCCGGCACGGCCCTGACGTTCCTCAGTCTCAAAAATGTGCATTTCGGCGTAGACCGCATTGTCGCCATCACCGATGACGGGCGCGGCTATGTCTGGCATGAGCTGAACGATTGCGGCGAAAAAGCCTATGACGGCACCATCGTGGGTGAGGAATGTCCTCCTGTTCCACAGCGCGCCGCCCCAACAGAATAACGCCTGCACAGGCAAATCCGAGGTATCCCCGTGGCTGATCTGCTGATTGAACTTTTCTCCGAAGAAATCCCCGCGCGCATGCAGGCCCGGGCCTGCGATGATCTGAAAAAGCTGATGACCGACGGTCTGGTCGATGCGGGGCTGACGTATGCCTCCGCCGCCGCATTCGCCACGCCGCGCCGTCTGTGCCTGACGGTGGAGGGGTTGCTGGACGGGAGCCCCCGTACGGTGGAAGAACGCAAAGGCCCGCGCGCCGATGCGCCCGAAAAGGCGATCGAGGGTTTTTTGCGCGGCGCTGGCCTCACCCGCGCCGATCTGGAAGAGCGTGAGACGCCCAAAGGCGCAATCCTGTTCGCCAAGATCACTAAGGAAGGTCGCCCCGCCGCCGAAATCATCGCCGAAGTGCTGGAGCAAACGGTCCGCAATTTTCCTTGGCCCAAATCCATGCGCTGGGGCAGTGGCAGCCTCAAATGGGTGCGCCCGCTGCACAATATCCTGTGCATCCTCACTCGTGAGGACGGGGCAGAGGTGGTGCCGCTGGAGGTCGACGGGATCGTTTCCGGCAACACCACGCGCGGTCACCGTTTCCTTGCGCCCGATGCTTTTGCCGTCAACAGTTTCGACGATTACACCGCCAAGCTAAAGCGCGCCTTTGTCGTGCTGGATGGGGCCGAGCGGCGCGATGCGATCTGGCATGACGCGACGAACATGGCCTTTGCCAGTGGTCTGGACGTGGTCGAGGACGCGGGCCTTCTGGCCGAGGTCGCGGGTCTGGTCGAATGGCCCGTGGTCCTGATGGGCCGGATCGGCGAGGCCTTCCTCGACCTGCCGCCCGAAGTGCTCCAGACCTCCATGAAAGAGCACCAGAAATTCTTCTCCGTCCGCAACCCCAAAACGGGCAGGATCGAACGCTTCATCACCGTCGCCAACCGCACCACGGTGGACGAGGGCGCGACGATTTTGGCGGGCAACGAGAAGGTGCTGAGCGCGCGTCTGGCCGACGCGAAATTCTTCTGGGACAATGATTTGCGCATCGCGAAGTCCGACGCTGGCATGGCGGCGTGGGTCGAGAACCTCAAAAACGTGACCTTCCACAACAAGCTGGGAACGCAAGCCGAGTTGATCGAGCGTATGGCTGTGCTGGCCCGCGAACTGGCCCCGATGGTGGGCGCAGACCCTAACGCCGCCGAACAGGCCGCGCGCGTCGCCAAGGCCGACCTGTCGTCCGAGATGGTCTATGAATTCCCCGAACTTCAAGGCCTGATGGGCCGCTACTACGCGCAGGCCGCCGGGTTCACCGACGAAATTGCCGCCGCTGCCCAAGAGCACTACGCGCCGCTGGGACCGTCGGATGATGTGCCAACAGCGCCTGTGTCCGTCGCCGTGGCACTGGCCGAGAAGATCGACAAGCTCACCGGCTTCTGGGCGATTGACGAGAAGCCCACGGGGAGCAAAGATCCGTTTGCGCTGCGGCGGGCGGCGCTGGGGGTTATTCGGATTTTGGTTGAGAATGATGTTTCTCGTGACCTTTTCGGATTAATATACTTTTCAATCTGGAAAAAGATTGGACAGCCTTTGACTGATAAATTTGAAAGGGTTGTTCCAGAATTTGGAGCGTTTCTATTAAATGCGTCGTCAAGTACATTTCAGCAGCGGTTGTCGACCGAGGATCCTGTCGCACAAAATCTTCTGTGCTATGCAGGCGGTTCTAAGCATGAGCTCGAAATAGTTAGATCAATTCTAGCGTTGAAATTGCCGGAGCGAACTGCCGACCTCCTCGCCTTCCTCCACGACCGTCTCAAAGTCCACCTCAAAGACCAAGGCATCCGCCACGACATCATCGACGCCTGCATTGCTATGGAGGGCAACGACGACCTGACCCTCCTCGTTAAACGCGCCCGCGCGCTGAGCGATACGCTCAAGACCGACGATGGTGAGAACCTGATCCAGGCCTTCAAACGCGCCAACAACATTCTCTCCCAAGCCGAGGCGGGCAGCAATATCGAGTACTCCCACGGCGGCGATGTGAAATTCTCCGAGACGGACGAGGAGCGCGCGCTGTTCAAGGCGCTGGATCAGGCCGACGCGGTGATCGCCCCCGCGATGAAAGCGCAGGATTTCACCACCGCCATGTCCGCGATGGCATCCCTGCGCCCCACGCTCGATGCCTTCTTTGAGGCTGTGCAGATCAACACCGACAATGACGTGGTGCGCCGCAACCGGCTCAACTTGCTGGGGCGCATCCGGACGCTGTGCTCCTCTGTCGCCGATCTCACGCGCATCGACGGCTGATCTGCGACCTATACGCCAATCGGCACAGGGTATCATCAAACGCTTGCCCTGTGCCACAGACCGCCTATGCTGCACCTGAAACCACAGGATGCCGCAGTGCAGCACGCTCATGCAGAATAACCCCCACACCACGCTGATCACCCAATCCGCCCCCGTCGCCACCGCCACCCACGGCGGGCGGGCGAAGTGCCTTCAACGTCTGGTGCGCATGGATCTGCCGGTGCCGCGCACGGTGGCGCTGTCCTTCAATACCGTCGCCGACATCGCCAACGGCGGCCTGCCCGACGTCAGCAAAATAGTCGAGCAATTCCCGATGAATGCGCTCTTGTGCGTGCGTCCCTCCAGTCAGGATCCCGATTGGGGCGGGCCGGGGGCAGTGCTGAACATCGGGATGAACGACGCGCGGTTCGAGAGCTACCGCACCACGCTGGGCGAGGATGCCGCCTCCGCGCTCTACGCCCGCTTCATCCAGTCCTACGCCGTCAATGTCGAACGTCTGGATCCCGACATGTTCGATCATATCGAAGGGGAGGGCCGCGCCGCATTGCACGCGACCATCGCCGCCTATGAAGAAGAAGCGGACGAGAAATTCCCCCAGTCGCGCCGGATCCAGTTGGCCGCCGTGCTGCGCTCCATGGCGCGGGCGTGGAACGGTACCTCCGCGCGCCTGCTGCGGCAAGCCAAAGGCGCGCCCGCCGATGCCGGTTTGGGGCTGGTGGTGCAGCAGATGATTTTCGGGCTGGGCACCGGCAATTGTGGCTCGGGCGTGCTGCAACTGGTGAGCAGCGAGACCGGCGCGCCGCAGGTCACCGGCCGCTATCTGAGCCAAAGTCAGGGCCGCGAGGCGCTGGAGGGAGAGGCGGGCACGCTCTATATCACCCGCGATCCGCGCGGGCCTTCGCTGGAGGAGAAGCTGCCGGAGGCCTTCGAGACGCTCAAGACCTACGCGGGCCTCATGCGCCAGCGGCTGCGCGCGGAGATGCAAGTGGAATTCGCCATCGACGACGGAGTGGTGCATATCCTCGATGGCGTGCGCGTGTCCCGCTCGTCCCGCGCGGCGGTGCGCATCGCGGTGACACTGGCCGAAGATGGCGTGATCAGCCGCGAGGAAGCGCTGATGCGGGTGCAGCCCCGCCTGCTGACGGAATTGTTGCACCGCCAGATCGATCCGTCGGTGCGCCGCGATGTGATCGGCAAAGGCATCGCCGCCAGCCCCGGTGCCGCCACGGGCCGCTTGGTGTTCGACAGTGGTGAGGCGCAGGCCAGTGCCGCGCGCGGCGAGGCCTGTATTCTGGTGCGTCGCGAGACATCGAGCGAGGACGTGCGCGGTATGCATGCGGCCAATGCGGTCCTGACGGAGCGCGGCGGCATCACCAGCCACGCCGCCGTGATCGGGCGCGGCATCGGCCTGCCCTGCGTGGTGGGTGCCTCCAGTTTGATTTTCAACCAGCGCGACAAGACGATTACCGCCAAGGATGGCCGCGTGTTCCGCGCGGGCGACGAAATGACGGTCGATGGCTCCACCGGCCAGATCCTTGCGGGGGCTGCCGTGATGCAGGAAGCCGCGCTCGATGATTACTTCCAGACCCTGATGGCATGGGCCACCGACAGCGCCGACATCATGGTGCGCGCCAACGCCGATACGCCCGCCGACGCGCAGACCGCGCGGAACTTCAACGCCGAAGGCATCGGACTGTGCCGGACCGAGCATATGTTCTTCGACCGGGGCCGCCTCACGGTGATGCGCGAAATGATTTTCGCCGATACCTCCGATGGCCGCCGCGCGGTGTTGGAGCGGTTGCTGCCCATGCAGCGCGAGGATTTTACCCAGCTTTTCAGCATCATGCAGGGCAAACCTGTGTGCATCCGGCTGTTCGATCCGCCCCTGCACGAATTTTTGCCGATGGACGCCAGCGGGCAACGTGAGCTGGCCGAGGCGCTGGGCCTGCCGCGCTCCGATGTGACGCGGCGGATCGAATCGATGCGCGAATATAACCCGATGCTGGGTCTGCGCGGTGTGCGCCTTGGCATCACCGTGCCGGAAATCTACGAAATGCAGGCGCGCGCGATTTTCGAGGCGATCATCGACGCCGGCCAAAGCGGCGACGCCGTGCTGGCCGAAATCATGATCCCGCTGGTCTCCGCGCGCCGCGAAGTCGAGCTGGTTAAAACCTCGATTGACGCGGTGGCTCAGGCCGTGCGGCGCGAGCGCGGCGTCGATTTTGACTACCGCCTCGGCGTCATGGTCGAGACACCGCGCGCCTGTCTTCGTGCCGCCGAAATCGCGCCCTATTGCGCCTTCCTCAGCTTCGGCACAAACGACCTCACGCAGATGACTTATGGTCTGTCGCGCGACGATGCGGGGCGCTTTATGTCCGACTATGTTCAGCAGGGTGTCTTTGACGAGGATCCGTTCCACACGCTGGATTATGACGGGGTAGGAGAGCTGTTGACCATCGGCGCCGCGCGCGGTCGTGCCGCGCAGCCGGGGATCACTCTGTCGGTCTGCGGAGAGCATGGCGGCAACCCCGAATCGATAGCGTTTTGCCGTGCGGCAGGCTTTGATTACGTTTCCTGCTCGCCGTTTCGCGTGCCCGTAGCACGGCTGGCGGCGGCGCAATTGGCGATTTCTGACCAGAAAAAGTGACTTTTTATCCGTAATTTACACGGAATCTCGGTTTTTCATCGGCGATAGCTTGCGCATCAGTTTCCGCGCGACTTGCCCGATTTTGCCAGACGGGCTAGGCGCTGGGCAATTGAAACAACGTACGAGACGTCGCAATGCGGACGAAAAACTTTGTGTTTGGTGTGAAATTTGCCCTCTTCGGGGCAGTGCTGGCGGCGCTCCCAATGGGCGCATTGGCCAGCACGACGATCGAAAAGCTTGCCCGTGTCGAGGCACGCGGGTTGGCCGGAGTATCCGAAAATCGCCTGAACACACTGTCAAAGCCACCGATGATAATCAACGCGTCAGTTGCGCGTCAGGGTACAGGCAGTGAAGAAGTTTTCACACGTGCATGGCTCGCCAGCCAGCCCAAGCCAAAAGGCTCATCAGAATTCCAGTGCCTTGCCGAGGCGCTGTATTTCGAAGCCCGTGGCGAGACGATCAAGGGCCAGTTCGCCGTGGCTGAAGTCATCCGCAACCGCGTTAAATCAAGCCGTTTTCCAAACAGCTATTGCGGCGTGATCAATCAGGGGACGGGTAAAAAGCATCAGTGCCAGTTTAGCTATACCTGTGACGGACACCCTGAAGTGGTCGCAGAGCATGCGGCATTCGCCACGGTGGCGAAAGTGGCCCGCGCCACGATCGACGGCAAATCGCCAGACATCACCAATGGCGCCACCTTCTATCATACCACCGCAGTACGCCCCAGCTGGTCACGTAAATTTACCAATACTGCACGTTTCGGCGTGCATCTGTTCTACGCGCGTGGCGCCCGGACGGCAGGCTACTGACGCAAAACGGGTGATTTAGGGCGCTTGGCGCTCTCGACCATTCGGATCCCACGGTATAAACGCGCCATACCCTGATCCCGCCGGAGCCTGCCATGACGTCCGAGACGCGCCTCGCCTTTGCCCACCCGTCCGAGCGGGCAGCGGCCACTTCCATCTCTCAAACGCTGGACCGTATTTCGGTACGCGATCATACGGTTGAAGTCGAAATTGGCGCATTTCAGGCCGAACGCGGCGTGACCCAGCGCATCTGTTTCAATGTTGTCGTTGAAGTGCAGCCGCTCAGCGGTCCGATCGACGACGATGTGGACCGCATCCTGTCCTACGACCGTGTGACCGAAGCTATTCAGGGCGCGCTGGCGGTGGAGCGCCTAGCGCTTCTGGAAACACTGGCCGACCGTGTGGCAGAGCGTATCCTCGCCGCGCCCCAGGCGATGCGGGTTTTCGTGCGCATCGAAAAGCTCGACCGCGGGCCGGGCGCGCTGGGGATCGAGATTGTGCGCGCCCGTGATGGCGCACCTCCCGCCGAAGTGACGCCCGCCGATACTCCGCACCCCGAGCTGGTTTTTCTCAGCAATGCGGCCATCGCCTCACCGCTTCTGAAAAACTGGCTCGACCAGTTGCACGCGCAGAAACGGCCGCTGGTCCTGTGTGTCGGTGCGTCCGATGTGCCTGCCCCGCAGGTAAAGCACAAGATGGCGCAGCGGCGGATTGACCTGCTCGCGATCGAACAGAACGCCTGGGTACTTGCGGCCCGTGATGACCGCTGCGTCGTGGTCGAGACCCGTACCGAACTGGACTGGGCGATGAAAAATGGCCAGACGAGCGTGTGGGCGCCCTCGAAAATCGTGCTCGACAGCGTCGACACGCCTTCGGTTCAGCCGCGCGATGCGGTCGCGTTGGCCGCGTGGTTCGCCGCGACATTCGGCGCGCGCGAGATGCTGGTAATCGGTGCGCCGCTGCCGCAGAATGCCTCCGTGCCGCTGCGTGCGGTGCCTGCGGATGCCGAGATACTTTAGGATGACGCGGGTCTACATCCGGCCAATCTTGAGCTGCGACATCGCGAGGCCCGAGGGCGCGCGGGCGTTTGGATGGGGATGGTACAGTCACGTCGAGGTGTTGGAACGTAACGCACCTGCGCGGGTGGTTCCCGTTGCCGAGGTGCCGGAGGACCAGCTCCCGCTCACGCCACAGCAATATGCGCGCCCGCAGATCATGGGCATCGTCAACACGACCCCGGACAGTTTTTCCGACGGAGGCCTTCATGCGGCGGCGGCTGATGCTATTGCGGGCGGGTTGGGCATGGCGCGGGCGGGTGCCGATATCCTCGACATTGGCGGCGAAAGCACGCGGCCCGGTGCGCAAACCGTGCAGGCCGACGACGAAATTTCCCGCGTTGCACCGGTTATCGAAGGTCTGCGGGCGCAGGGATTTCGCGGCACCATCTCCATCGACACGCGCAAGGCCGCAGTGGCGCGCGCGGCGTTGGCCGCCGGTGCCGATCTGATCAACGACGTGTCGGGGTTTACCTTTGATCCTGAACTGACCGGCGTCGCGGCAGCGGCGGGCGTGCCCGTTTGTATCATGCACGGGCCGGTGGATCCCGCCACTATGCATCTTGATCCGCGTTACGATAACGTCCTGCTGGATGTGTACGATTTTCTCGAAGAACGTATCGCAGCACTGGAGGCGCAGGGCATCGCAAAGGCCCGTATCATCTGTGATCCCGGCATCGGTTTTGGCAAAACGCTGGAGCATAATCTGGCGCTGCTGGTGCGGCTGAGCCTGTTTCACAGCCTGGGCGTGCCGGTCCTTCTGGGTGCATCGCGCAAACGCTTTATCGGAACGATCGGCAACGCACCGCAGGCAGGCGATCGCGCGCCGGGCTCCATCGCCGTGGCCCTTGCAGGTCTGGCGCAGGGCGTGCAGATTGTGCGGGTACATGACGTCGCACAGACGGCACAGGCCGTGGCACTTTGGCGCGCGAGCGTAGTAGGAAATTAAAATGACAAAGCTGTTTGGCACTGACGGTGTGCGTGGCACCGCCAATATCCACCCTATGACCGCCGAGATGGCGCTGCGCATCGGTGCTGCGGTCGGGCGCTATTTTCGCCGCGAGGGGGCGTCGTCCGTGCACCGTGTCGTGATCGGTAAGGACACGCGCCTGTCGGGCTATATGTTCGAGAACGCGCTGACGGCGGGCCTAACCTCGACGGGCATGAATGTGCTGCTGCTGGGCCCGGTGCCTACGCCCGCCGTGGGGCTGCTCACGCGCTCCATGCGCGCCGATCTGGGGGTCATGATCTCGGCCAGCCATAATCCTGCCGTCGATAACGGGATCAAGTTTTTCGGCCCCGACGGGTTCAAATTGTCGGACGCGGCCGAGGCGGAGATCGAGGCGCTGGTCGCGGCAGGCGTCGAGCCGACAAGCGCGCCCGAGATAGGGCGGGCCAAGCGGATCGACGACAGCCGCTTTCGTTATATCGAGCGTGTCAAATCCAGCTTTCCGCGCCAGATGCGTCTGGACGGTTTGAAGGTGGTGATCGACTGCGCCAACGGCGCCGCGCATCACGTAGCACCCATGACCCTTTGGGAGCTGGGCGCGACGGTCATTCCCGTCGGCGTGGCGCCCAACGGCCACAATATAAACGAGCGGTGCGGCTCAACCCACCCGGAAGTGGCCGCTGAAACGGTGGTGGCGCATGGGGCCGATGTGGGGATCTGTCTGGACGGCGATGCCGACCGGGTGATCCTGCTCGACGAGCGGGGGCGGGTGGGGGACGGTGACCAGTTCATGGCGCTGATGGCGGCGCGCTGGAAGGCCGAAGGGCGGCTCAAGGGCGACGCGCTGGTCGCTACCGTGATGAGCAATCTGGGGCTTGAACATTTTCTGGCAGACCGAGGTGTCCGGCTGGAGCGTACGAACGTCGGCGACCGCTATGTGGTAGAGCGGATGCGGCAGGGTGGTTTCAACCTTGGTGGAGAGCAATCGGGCCATATCGTCATGACCGATTATGCTACGACGGGCGATGGCCTGATGGCGGGGATGCAGTTTCTGGCCGAGATGATCCGCGCCGAGAAACCCGCCTCGAGCCTGATGCACCAGTTCGAGCCGGTGCCGCAGCTTTTGGAGAACGTCCGTTTTGCCGCCGGGCAGACGCCGCTGGAGGATGCCCACGTGCGGGCCGCGATTGCACAGGCCGAGGATGATCTGGCCGGGGGCGGGCGACTGCTGATCCGCAAGTCGGGTACCGAGCCGCTGGTGCGGGTCATGGCCGAGCACGAGGATGCGGCCCTGATGGAGCGCGCGGTACAATCGGTGACGCAGGCCGTGCAAAAGGCCGTGGCCGACTGATCGTTTGGTCTAGGGCCAAAGCCGAGGGTCTCAGGACCGCCGTCTGAACAAACGCTGCAAGGCGCCATATTGGCTGAGCCCGACGCCCAGCAGGATCAGCGCCATCGCCAAGAGCAGCGATTTGGGCAACGCTTCACCGAGGATCAGCGCACCCAGCACCACGGACCACAGCGGCACCTGATAGTTCACGAGAGACATGAAGACAGGCCCTGCGCTGCGCACCACCAGCACGCGCAGAAAATTTGCACCAGCCGTGGGCACCAGCCCCAGAAACGCCAGCACCGCGATGATCTGCGGCGACGGCAGTGGCGGCGGCCCCTCGACGGCCCATGCGACAGGTACCGTAATCGCCGCACCCACCATCAACAGCACTGTGGCCAGCCCGATGGGGTGGGCCGCGGGCAGACGGCGCAGCATGATCGATCCGGTCGCATAGCAGCAAGCCGCCAGCAGGCAGGCGATGCGCCCCGGTGTCTCCAGGTTAGCGCCCGTTGCGTTGAACGCCTGTCCGCCGATCAGGACCACGACTCCGATAAATCCGACGACAAAACCTGCGACCTTGCGCGGTGTCATCCGCTCGCCGGGGACGAAGAAATGCGCCAGCGGCAGTACGACCAGCGCGATTGCGGCCATCGTGACACCGGCAAAGCCTGAGCTGACATACTGCTGCCCCCATGCAAGCAGTGAGAACGGCACAGCAGAGCTGAGCCCGCCAATGATCACCAGATCGCGCCAGGTGGTGGCATCGGGTTTTTCGGAAAACAGCGGCTTGCCCAATATCAACCAGATCGCGGACATCAGCACAGCCGCAATACCGACCCGAGAGGCGGCCAGCCAGAACGGCGGCATGCCCCCGCGCAAGGCAATTTCGGTAACCATAAATGTCCCGCCCCACGTGAGGCCAAGGATTGCGATCATAAGCCAGCTGAGCGGGGTAATTTGGGGGGAGGTATTCATCCGGTCAGATAGGGGCAATTGCAGAGCAGGGGCAAGGCCGTGCGCGCAGACTGAACACAATTTTGGAAGGCTAGATGGAACGGATCTCGGATGTGAGGTGTTAACCCATATACACAAAACAGGGGAGACCCAAATGGACTGGACTTTTTTCACGGGCGCATTGGCGATTGTAACTTTCGGTATCGCGATCGGCATCGCCCTTTACTCCAAGCGTAAGGTCGACAAGCGCATGCATGATAAAAATGCGCCGAAGTCGACACTGGCGAAAGACAAGGATTCAAAAGCAGATCCGGCAGACGTTTGAAAGCGTTGGCACAGTCTACACGGAACTAAGGGACCCAAGCAGCCGCTCGGGTCCCTTATGTACGTTTAATTCTTGGATTTATCGACCATCTTGCCTGCGGAGATCCACGGCATCATATCGCGCAGCTTGCCGCCGACGATCTCGATCTGATGCTCGTCGTTGGCACGGCGAGATGCTTTGATCGTCGGCTGGCCCACAGCGTTCTCCAGCATGAAATCACGCACGAACTTACCCGACTGGATGTCACTCAGCACGGCTTTCATGCGGGCTTTCGTCTCGTCGTATGGCAGGATGCGCGGGCCGGAGACATACTGGCCATACTCGGCGGTGTTGGAGATCGAGTAGTCCATGTTCGCGATGCCGCCTTCATAGATCAGATCGACGATCAGCTTGGTCTCGTGCAGACACTCGAAATATGCCATTTCGGGCTCGTAGCCTGCTTCGACCAGTGTCTCGAAACCCATGCGGATCAGCTCGACGATGCCGCCGCACAGAACTGCCTGTTCGCCGAACAGATCGGTTTCGCACTCTTCGCGGAAGTCGGTCTCGATGATGCCGGAGCGCCCACCGCCGATGGCGGAGCAATACGACAGACCGATTTCCAGCGCTTTGCCGGAGGCGTTCTGGCTCACAGCCACAAGGCAGGGCACACCGCCGCCTTTGACATATTCGCCACGTACCGTGTGGCCGGGGCCTTTTGGTGCCATCATGATAACGTCGACGCCCGCTTTCGGCTCGATCAGGCCGAAGTGCACGTTAAGGCCATGGGCGAATGCGATGGCAGCACCCTCGCGGATGTTGTCATGCACGTACTTCTTGTACGTATCGGCCTGAAGCTCGTCGGGCATCGTGAACATGATCACATCAGCCCAGGCGGCGGCTTCGGCGATGCCCATCACTTTCAGGCCTTCACCTTCGGCTTTTTTCGCGCTGGGCGAGCCGTCGCGCAGCGCCACAACGAGGTTCTTGGCACCTGAATCGCGCAGGTTCAGCGCATGGGCGTGGCCCTGCGAGCCATAGCCGAGGATCGCGACTTTTGCGTCCTTGATGAGGTTAACGTCGCAATCCTGGTCATAGTAAACGCGCATGGTTTTATCCTTTCGGGTTGATGTGGGCAGCAGAATAGGGAGTTTTGCGCCTGTTGCCATCGCTGTGCTATGAGTTTAAATGGAAAAATGAAGTTTGTGATGCGTCTGCGGCGCTTAAAATGGAAAAATCATGCTTGATGATGAGGATCGGCGATTGTTACGCTATTGGCAGGCGGAGCCGAGCCTGACGCAGGGCGAGCTGGCGGAGCGGGCGGGGATGACGACGGGGCGCGCGACGCGGCGGATCGCGCGGATGCAGGAGCTGGGCGTGGTGCAAGGCGTCGGGGCAGTTATTGACTGGGCCGCCTTGGGGTACTCGGTCGAGGTGTCGCTGCGGATCACCCTCGATAAAACGCAAGGCAATGCCTTTGACGCTTTCCTAGCGCAGGCCCGCAAGGTGCCCGAAGTGATTGAGGTGCAGACGTTTCTGGGCCGCGTCGATGTACGTTTGTCGATCATCGCGCGCGATATGGCGCATTACCAACAGGTTTATCGCAGCCAGATTCTGGCATTGCCCCATATCTCCGAGATCGAAGCGCTGATGCATGTGGCGCGGATCAAAACCAGCAAAGGATTGCCGTTGTGACCGAGATTGATGCGATTGACGCCAAGCTGCTGCGCGCATTGGCGAGGGATGCAACGCAGAGTGCTGGCGCGTTGGGCCGTAGGCTGGGGTTGAGCCAGCCAGCGACATGGCGGCGGATCAGGCGGCTGGAGGAAGCTGGGGTGATCCGGGGGCGGCAACTGCGGCTGGATGCGGAGAAGCTGGGGTTCGGGGTCACGGTGTTCTTGGGGGTGAAGCTTGCGCTGCGGGGCCGTGTGAGCCTTGAGGATTTCGAGCGCGCGGTAACGGCGATCCCGGAGGTGCAGACCGTGGAGCATGTGCTGGGGCTGTTCGATTACCGCTTGCGGGTGGTGGCGCGCGATATCCCCGATTTCGAGCGGGTGTTGCGGCGGCGGATCATGACCTTACCCGGTGCGGGGGAAGTGGAGGCCAATGTGCTGCTGAGCGAGGAGCGGTTGCCCGGACCGCTCTAGCGGCCCTTAAAGGAAACTTTTGCGCGCAATGGGGCAGGCAAGGCGGCGCAAACACGGCAGCTGACGCCAGATAGGCTTTGCCATCGGGCGGCGCACTTCCTATCTGTGGTGGGATAACGCGTTGGAGGACGGAATTATGGCATTGCTCGATACGGTTGATCCGCAGGGTCTGGAAGAATTCTCGGTGGTGTTTACCGACCGCTCGCTCAATTCGATGAGCGGGGCATTTCAGCACGTGATGCGCGATATTCATGAGATGTTGTGCGAGGTCTACGGTGCTGCCTCGGCGGTGGTGGTGCCGGGCAGCGGGTCCTACGGAATGGAAGCAGTGGCGCGGCAGTTTGCGCGCGACCGCGAGGTGCTGGTGGTGCGCAACGGCTGGTTTTCGTATCGCTGGAGCCAGATCATCGAGACAGGCGGTCTGACCGCCAACACCACTGTGATCAAGGCGCGCCCGCAGGGCAACGCCGCGCCCGCGCCCTTTGCGCCGCCGCCGATCGAGGACGTGGTGGAGGCGATCGCTACGCAAAAGCCGCAGGTCGTCTTCGCGCCGCATGTCGAGACATCGGCGGGGGTGATCCTGCCCGATGAGTATATCTCCGCGATGGCCGCTGCCGCGCATGACGTCGGCGCGCTGATGGTGCTTGATTGCATCGCGTCGGGCTGTGCCTGGGTGGATATGGGCGCACTCGGCGTCGATGTGCTGATTTCCGCGCCGCAAAAGGGTTGGAGCGCGCAGCCCTGTGCGGGGCTTGTGATGCTGTCGGAACGCGGTGTCGCGCGTCTGGCGGAAACGAAATCGGACAGCTTCACCCTTGATCTGGGGAAGTGGCACGCGATCATGCAGGCCTATCTTGATTGTGGCCATGCGTACCATGCGACCATGCCCACAGATGCGCTCCGCGTCTTCCGTGATACGATGCTGGAGACCAAGGAATACGGATTTGCCCGCCTCAAGGAGGCACAGTGGCGTCTGGGCGACGGTGTCCGCCAGATGATGCAGGAAAAGGGTGTGACATCTGTCGCCGCCGACGGCTATGGCGCGCCGGGGGTCGTGGTCTGCTATACAGATGATCCGGACGTGAAATCGGGCAAGGCCTTCATGGCGCAGGGCATGCAGATCGCCGCCGGTGTGCCGCTTCAGGTGGGCGAGCCTGAGGGCTTCAGCACGTTCCGGCTGGGGTTGTTCGGTCTGGACAAGCTTTATGATGTGGACGGCACGCTTGGCCGTCTCAAGGCGGTTGTAGACAAAGTTCTGTGAGATCTGGCGGGAAGGTTACCTTGAAAGAGACGCTTGATCCGATTGTCGCGGAGATTTTCGGCCAGAACGATTGGGGACTGCCCGCGCAATACATCCCCGAACTGGCCGCCATCGACCCGCAGCAATTCGCGATCAGCGTCTGTCTGGCGGACGGACAGATGATCAGCGCGGGGTCTGCGACGACACCCTTCTCGATCCAGAGCATCTCGAAGGTATTCGCGCTGGTTTTGGCGCTTGGCCGCAGCGGTGACCGGCTGTGGGACCGTGTCGGGCGGGAGCCTTCGGGCACCTCGTTCGATTCCGTCGTCTTGCTGGAGAAAGAGCGGGGCCGCCCGCGCAATCCCTACATCAACGCCGGTGCGATTGTGACCACCGATGCGCTTCTGACGGGGCGCACGCCCGAGGTGGCGACCGGCGAAATCCTTGCGCTTGTCCGCGAAATGTCCGGCTCGGATGCGGTGCGGATCAACGACGAGATGGCCGAGTCCGAGCGTGGTACGGGATCGCGCAACACCGCGCTGGCCTATTATCTGAGGTCGCACGGAAATCTGGAGAACACACCCGAGGAGGCCCTGCGCACCTACTACCATCAATGCGCCATCGAGATGACGACGGAGCAGTTGGCGATGGCGGGGCGCTCGCTTGCCGGTCTTAAGGGCGCGCCCCGTGTCGCGACGCAGTCGCACATCAGGCGGGTAAACGCCCTGATGATGACCTGCGGTCATTACGACGGGTCGGGCGATTTTGCCTTTCGTGTCGGGCTGCCCGGTAAAAGCGGCGTCGGCGGCGGGATACTCGTCATCGCACCTGATGTCGCGTCAATCGCGATCTGGTCGCCTGGCCTTAATCACTACGGCAACTCTGCCGCTGGCACCCGCGCCGCTGAAATGCTGTCGCGGATGACCAACTGGTCGGTGTTCTGAGGGCTACGCCTCAGGTGATCGCAGCGAGGATCCGCGCCCACGACCGGATGCCTTTGTGAAAGCTCTCCATATCGTATTTTTCGTTGGGGGAGTGGATCTGGTCATCATCTTTGCCAAACCCGATGAGCACGGGCGTCGTGTCCAGAATGGTGTGGAAATGCCCCGCGATCGGGATCGAGCCACCCGAGCCGATGTAGGCGGCAGGCACATTCCATTCCTCGCTGAGCGCTTTGAGCGATTTGGCGAAAACGGGATCATCTGTCGGTGTGCCCGAGGCCCGGCCTGCGCCGTGGTCCTTCCATTCCACGGTGCAATCCGGGGGCAGCATGTCTTCGACCATCGCGCGGAAATTTTTGCGGATCGCCAGCGGATCCTGATCACCCACAAGGCGGAACGAGATCTTGGCGCTGGCCTGTGCGGGCAGGACTGTCTTGAATCCGTCGCCCTGATAGCCGCCACCGATGCCGTTGACCTCACAGGTGGGCCGCGACCAGATCATCTCCAGCGGGGTGCGGTCCTGCTCGCCCGCAGGAACGCTCAGCCCTACATCGCCGAGAAAGGTCTCGTGATCGAATGAAAGACCCTGCCACTGTGCCTCCAGCTCGTCGCTCAGCTCCGGCACGCCATCGTAGAAACCGGGCACGGTGACGCGGCCCTGATCGTCGTGCAGCGCGGCGACGATGCGGCTTAGAACACGGATGGGATTGATCGCGATCCCCCCGAAACTGCCCGAGTGCAGGTCTTTGTCCGGTCCCTTGATGGTCAGCTCCTCGCCCAGCAGACCGCGCAGCATGGTGGTGATGGCGGGGGTGCGGCCCTCGAACATGCCGGTGTCGCAGATCATCGCGAAATCGGCACGCAGCTCGTCTTTGTGTTCTTGCATAAACGGCACCAGCGAGGGGGAGCCGGATTCCTCCTCGCCCTCGAAGAAAAACGTGATGCGGCAGGGCCAGTCGCCCTCCACCGCTTTCCATGCGCGCAGCGCCTCTACGAAGGTCATCAGCTGCCCTTTGTCATCCGCCGCACCGCGCCCACGGATCACCTGCCCCGTATCCGTCTCCTCGACCGCCGGATCGAACGGGTCGCGGTCCCACAGGTTCAGGGGATCGACGGGCTGGACATCGTAGTGGCCGTAAAACAGCAGATGCGGCGTGCCGTCGTCTGGCCCCGCGTGGCCCACGACCATCGGATGGCCCGGTGTGGGGCGCTTTTGCACGTCAACGCCAAGGCTTTGCAGATCCGCGACCAGCCAGTCTGCGGCGTCCTGACAGTCTTGTTTGAACGCGGGATCGGTCGAGATCGACTTGATCCGCAACAGCTCCAGCAGGCGCTGGGTGGCGGCGGGCAGATCGTCGTCGATGCGGGCAAGAATGGCGTCAAGGGACATGGGGCGGGCTCCGGTGTTTGGGGGTGTCGCGCTGACCCTAGGCAGGCCACCGGCCCTTGTCCAGACACCCGCAGGCGCCCCGTTCACACATTGGCCCCCAGCAGCACGACCCCCGTCAGAACCAAAGCGGCACCGCCCATCTGGGGCAGGTTCAATCCGTGTCCGACGCTATAGGCATAGGCCAGAACAAGAGCCGTTTCGGCCACCACGATGCCTAAATAGACCAGTGACATATTCCCGATGCGCAACAGGATGATCTCCATCACGACCGCCAGAAAAAGCCCGCCTGCTATAATCACGGTTGATGCGGTGCTGATCCCACCACTGGCGAGCTTCATCCCGATCGTTGCGATGGCGTACCCGGTGGCCGTCAGCATGAGAAGTGCGATGGCAGTAAAAGAAGAAAGCGAAGCAGTCATAATGTACCCTCGGCAATATCAAATTTGTAAAAATATGGATGAATTGCAGGCAACGAATCTGATCAGTCATAAATACGCCGACTGTTGAAAATTCTTTGTGAAATTGCTTTGACTCGACGGTTTCCCGCTAAAGGTGACGTAAGGTTACCCTGTATTGGTCGGAACTACCTAGGAGTAGATAGTAGGGTTTTGCCCAAATAAAGGGCATTCGCTGCGACACTACGCGCCGGTTTGCGTATTGAAGCGTTTGGAACCATTCTATACTTAGTCGTCATAGACACGGATCGCCCGCGCGCGGCACCCGTGCAATGACGGAGATGCGCATGACCTATTCGGACCAGATTGACCTTGCGCTCAAGCGCCTGCACGACGAAGGCCGTTACCGCACGTTCATCGACATCGAGCGGCGGAACGGAAACTTTCCTCATGCGGTGTGGACCAAGCCCGATGGCACCGAAAAAGATATTACCGTCTGGTGCGGGAACGATTATCTGGGCATGGGGCAGCATCCTGTCGTCACCGCTGCTATGCACGAGGCGATCGAGGCGACCGGTGCGGGATCAGGCGGCACGCGCAACATCTCCGGCACGACGGTCTACCACAAACGGCTTGAGGCTGAACTGGCCGATCTGCACGGCAAGGAAGCCGCACTGCTGTTCACATCCGCTTATATCGCGAATGATGCGACCCTCTCGACGTTGCCCAAGCTGTTTCCGGGCCTTATCATCTATTCCGACGCGCTCAACCACGCGAGCATGATCGAGGGCGTGCGTCGTAATGGCGGGGCCAAGCGTATCTTCCGCCACAACGATGTCGCCCACTTGCGCGAATTGCTCGAAGCGGATGACAGCGACGCGCCCAAGCTGATCGCCTTTGAATCCATCTATTCCATGGATGGCGATTTCGGACCCATCGAGGCGATCTGCGATCTGGCCGATGAATTCGGCGCGCTGACCTACATTGACGAGGTTCACGCGGTTGGCATGTACGGCGCGCGCGGGGCAGGGGTGGCCGAGCGGGACCGCCTGATGCACCGGCTCGACATCATCAACGGGACGCTGGCCAAGGCCTACGGCGTGATGGGTGGCTATATCGCGGCCAGCGCCAAGATGTGCGATGCAATCCGCTCCTACGCGCCCGGCTTTATTTTCACCACGTCGTTGCCTCCGGCGATCGCTGCGGGTGCTGCCGCCTCTGTCGCGTTTCTCAAGCGCGCGCCGGAGTTGCGTGAGAAGCACCAGCAGCAGGCCAAGGCGCTCAAGCTGCGGCTCAAAGGACTGGGCCTGCCGATCATTGATCACGGGAGCCATATCGTGCCTGTGATGGTCGGCAATCCGGTCCACACCAAGATGCTGTCGGACATGCTGCTGGACGAGCATGGGATCTATGTGCAGCCCATCAACTTCCCGACCGTGCCACGCGGGACCGAGCGGCTCCGCTTTACGCCGTCTCCGGTACACGGGTCCGACGAGATGGATGCATTGGTACAGGCGATGGACGGCCTCTGGGCGCATTGTGCGCTAAATCGTGCCGAGCAGGCAGGCTGACCCAGCGATAACTCGCTAATACGTTTGCACTGTGTTACGATTAGCCTAACAAAGACTTGTGACGAATCAAGATATGGTCGTTACGGGCTAGACGGGCACAAAGAGCAGACTAGGGCAGTTTTATGATTGGGCGTTGGGCCTCGAGGAATGTCTTTGAGGACACGGTAGAGCCTTCCGGCTTCGACGCGTTCGAATTGCGCCTTGGTGATCTGATGCGCGGAGAGCGTGCGACGTTGGGTAAATCATTGCTTGACGTGCAGCGCGAATTGCGGATCAAAGCAGCTTATATCGCCGCCATCGAAAATTCTGACCCCGATGCATTCGATACGCCCGGTTTCATCGCCGGATATGTGCGGTCGTATGCCCGCTATCTGAGCATGGACCCCGACAAAGCGTTCGAAGCGTTTTGCAAGGAAAGCGGTTTCAGCGTCGCACACGGCATGTCCGCCGAAGCCTCCGTCATAAAAAAGCCAACCCGCGAAGAGCGTCTGAGCCGCCAAGCGGAGCACGATATCTTCTCTCGCCCAGTTATGCCGTTCGCCCCCGGCGGTGACAGCGTTTTCTCCCGGATTGAGCCTGCGGCGATTGGATCTATGCTGGTGCTGGTCGCGCTGATCGGTGCCATCGGATTTGGCGGCTGGAGCGTTCTGAAAGAGGTGCAGCGCGTGCAAGTTGCGCCCGTCGACCAGACGCCGGTCGTCCTGTCTGATCTCGATCCGCTTCAGGAAAACATCACGACCGGCCTGACAGACGAAGGTGTGACCAGCCCGACAACGCTGGCTGATGCGCCGCGTGTCGAGGCGCTTGATCGCCTCTACCGTCCGGCTGCGCTGGATGTTCCTGTGCTGGTCGCGCGTGATGCGCCGATCGCCTCGCTTGACCCGCGCACGAGCGGCGTTTTCAATACGCCGCTGGCGCCCTCGGTTCCGAATCCGTCGCAGTTTGCCGCAGGGCCGCAGGGCTCTGGCGACACCTCACTTTTGGCCGGGGCCGTTGACGGCGCGCTGATCGAGGCGCTCGAAGGGGAGACGGTGACCGCTGGTTTGACCGTTCCGCAGGTTCTTGAGGGCAGGGCGCCCGCAGTTCAGGTTGTGGCGACCGGCGAGACCTGGGTGCGCATTACTGCCGCTGATGGTACGAATATTTTCGAGAAAACCATGCAGAAAGGCGACACGTTCGACGTGCCCGCGCTGGAAGACGCGCCGATGCTTCGGACCGGTCAAAGCGGTGCCGTGTATTTCGTGATGAACGGCGAGTTTTTTGGACCTGTCGGCGGGCGCGGCAGCGTGACGTCCAATGTACCGCTGCAACAGCAAGCTTTGGCCGAACTGTACCAGCCCGCGCAGCCCGGTCAGGACAGCGCGTTGGAGACTCTCGTTGCGGAATTGCGCGCCGAAGCACAATCGCCTATATCTGACTGAACACCCGTTTAACGGTCCAATCGTCGCATTTCATCCTGCTTGCCATTGCAGCGCGCCCGCGTGAAAGCTACGTAAGGGATGTCGTAACTGTCTAACGAGGTTGACATGTCGCTCAATCATATCCGCCCTTGGCGCAACATCCACCGTCGCAAATCGCGCCAGATCATGGTGGGCAATGTGCCCGTCGGTGGCGATGCCCCGATCAGCGTGCAGACGATGACCAATACGCTCACCACGGATGCGAAGGCGACGATTGCCCAGATTCAGGCCGCAGCCGAGGCAGGTGCCGATATCGTGCGTGTCTCTGTCCCGGATGTCGAAAGCTCGAAAGCGCTTAAAGAGATTGTACGCGAAAGCCCGGTGCCCATCGTGGCCGACATCCATTTCCATTATAAACGCGGGATTGAGGCAGCAGAAGCGGGCGCAGCCTGTCTGCGGATCAATCCGGGCAATATCGGCGACGAAAAGCGGGTCAAGGAAGTCATCAGGGCCGCGCGCGACAACAATTGCTCGATCCGCATCGGCGTGAACGCAGGCAGTCTTGAGCGGCACCTGCTGGAAAAATACGGTGAGCCATGCCCCGACGCGATGGTCGAAAGTGGTCTGGACCACATCAAGATCCTGCAAGACAACGATTTTCACGAATTCAAGATCAGCTGCAAGGCGTCAGACGTCTTCATGGCCGCCGCCGCCTACCAGCAACTGTCCGAGGCGACGGATGCGCCCATTCACCTCGGCATCACCGAGGCGGGCGGGCTGATCTCCGGCACCGTCAAATCCGCCATCGGCATGGGCAACCTGCTGTGGATGGGCATCGGCGACACGATCCGCGTCTCGCTGTCGGCTGATCCGGTGGAGGAGGTGAAGATGGGCTTCGAAATCCTCAAATCACTTGGCCTGCGCCACCGCGGTGTGAACATCATTTCCTGCCCGTCCTGCGCGCGGCAGGGGTTCGACGTGATCAAGACGGTCGAGGCGCTGGAAAAACGTCTTGAGCATATCAAGACGCCAATGAGCCTCAGCATTATCGGCTGCGTCGTCAATGGCCCCGGTGAGGCGCTGATGACCGATGTCGGCTTTACCGGCGGCGGCGCAGGCTCAGGTATGGTTTATCTCGCGGGCAAGCAGAGCCATAAGCTTGATAATACCAAAATGGTCGATCACATCGTCGAGCAGGTTGAGGCCCATGCCGCCAAGCTCGACGCTGAGGCCGCGGCGGAACCGCAGGACGCCTAGCGCGTCCCGAGCCCCATCTGCATGAGCATCTTGCGCACGGGCGGCGCGCCGTAAAGCGCGCTAAGCCCGGCGGCGCGCGCGTCGCGGGCCACCGTACTGCTGGCTTGGCTGGCCCGGTTGAGCATATCGATCCCGCGTACCCGCAGCATGATATCGCCGTAGCGGGCTTTGTGATAAGCCTCTAGCATCATCGCATCGCCCAGACTGTCTGGCCGCGCTTCTGCCAGATCCAGCAGGGTGGCGATATCGGTGAGGGACATGTTCAACCCCTGCGCGCCGATGGGCGGCATCACGTGGGCGGCTTCGGCGATCAGCGCCACACGCTCCCCGTTCAGCTGCGCTGCATGTTGGGTGATGATGGGCCAGATCTGACGGCGGCTCACCAGTGTGAGTGGTCCGAAATGATGGGTCGAGCGGTTTGATGCCGCTTCCTCGAAATCCGCCACATCCATCTCAAGTCGTTCCTGCGCCAGCCGCCCGTCGTCCATCCAGACCACGGCGGAGCAGGGCTTGCCGTCACGGTCAGGCAGGGGCACGAGGGTGAAGGGGCCGCCGGTGCGGTGCACCTCAGTCGAGACGTTCTCGTGCGGGATTGGATGGGTCACGGCAAACACCAGCGCCTTTTGCCCGTACCGCTGGGTGCTGACCGGAATGCCCGCTGCCACACGCATGGGCGAGTTGCGACCGTCTGCGGCGATCACCAGTTTGGCCTGCACCGTGCTGCCATCGCTCAGCGTCACCTTGGCGCCCCCCGTGCGGGCAAACAGCCGCGTGGTGCCGACACCGGCGCGAAAATCGACCGTATCCAGCGCGTCCAACCGCGCCATCATCTCGCGGCGCAGCAGCCAGTTTGGGAAGTTCCAGCCGAAGGGCTGCTCGGATATGTCGGCGGCGTCAAATTCGCGGGTCACGCGCGGCTCGGGCTCTGCCCCGCCCGCGTCGATGATGCGCATGACCTGCAAGGGGGCCGCGTGGGGGGCAAGCGCATCCCACAGTCCTGCACGCGCCAGCAGATCGCGGGCCGGTTGCAGCATCGCGGTCGAGCGCAGGTCGGACCCCTCGGACGTGCCATCGGTCACAGGGGGCGTGGGATCGACGCAAATCACCTTGAACCCCGCCGTCCCGAACGCCGCCGCCGCCGTCAGGCCGGCAATGCCGCCGCCGGAAATCAGAATATCACAGGTCTCGGTCATCGCGCTCTCCTACGTCAGCAGCTTGTGCAGAAACAAAGATAGGTCGTCGGTGTGAAATTGCACATGCGGCGCGTCGGCGCGCTCAGGCGCCACATGCACGGTACGCATCCCCAGATCATGCGGTACGGCAAGGTTGCGCGGATCATCTTCGAACATGGCGGCGGCCAGCGGGTCAAGCTTGTCTGTGGCAAATACCTTGTCAAAAGCGCCGCGCTCGGGTTTGGGCAAGAAGCCTGCGTGCTCGACACCGTAGATGGCATCGAACAGCCCCGACAGGCCGCGGGCCTCCAGCACCCGCTCCGCGTAGGGGGCCGTGCCGTTGGTATAGACGATGCGCCGACCGGGCAGGGCGCGGATGCGGGCCGCCAGCAGCGGATCGGGCGTCAGGCTCTCCATCGAGATATCGTGGACGTCCACAAGATAAGGCTCGGGGTCTACGTTATGCTCGCGCATCAGGCCCGCCAGCGTGGTGCCGTGGGTGTGCCAGTAATGCTTGCGCAACCGGTCCGCCTCGGCGCGGTCCACGCCGATGGCGTCCATCACCCAGTCCGTCATGCGCACTTCGATCAGATCAAAGAGCCGCGCCTGCGGGGGATAGAGCGTGTGATCGAGGTCGAAGACCCAGGTCGTCACATGGGAGAAAGCATCATGGAGCATAGCAGGGTGGTAGGGGGTGGCGCGCCCCTGCGCAAGAGGGCGATCAAGGCTAGGCGTGCGGCTTTTGTGCCGCTAAGGTACGGGAAAGATTTAGGAACGAGTGCCCAACCTATGCCATCAGACATACCCGCCGGTCGGAACGGCCAGACCGATGCCTATTCGATGATCCTCGACGCGATCGACAGCGGCATCTACCGACCCGGCGACCGTCTGGTCGAGAGCGAGCTGGCGGAGCGGCTGGGCGTCTCGCGCACGCCGATCCGAGAGGCGTTGCAGCGGCTCGAGACACAATCCCTGTTGGTGCGCGACGGGCGCAGTCTGATCGTCGCGTCGCTTGACCATAACCAGATGGCCGAGCTTTATGTCGTGCGTGGGGAGTTGGAAGGGCTGGCGGCCCGTCTGGCGGCGCGGAACGCCACCGAGGAAGAAGTGCGATTGCTGCGTGAGATGGTCGAGGCTGATAATGCGCTCAAAGACCAGCCGGCCGCACTCGCCCGTGCCAACCGGCGATTTCACAAGCAGATCCATCTGGCCTCACACAACCGGTTTCTGGTGCAACAGCTGGACCTCGTGCACCGCTCAATGGCGCTGATGGCGACGACATCGCTGGCCGTGCAGGGGCGCGGCGAGATCGCGCAACAAGAGCATGACCGGATCGTAGCGGCGATAGAGGCGCGGGATGGCGATGCAGCCGACGCCGCGCTGCGTGCCCATATTTCGGTGGCTTTCGCCACCCGGCTCAAGCAGGAGGCGGCCCGCCGGGAAGCCGAAACCTAGCCGTTCAGAACCTGATTGCCCAAGACCGCGTCCCGAGCTGCATCGTCGAGGTCCGGGCTGATCCCGTGTTGGGTTTTGTCCCAATAAAACGGCTCGACGACCAATTCCTTCAGCGCTTTGTAGGCGGATAGTGCGGCCATCGGGAAGTAAAGCGGCAAGGTAAATACGAATGCCATCAGATGTCTGTGTTCACGCCGCGACACCGCGATGAGCGATATCGTGAGATTGATCAGTTCGGAGAAAAGGAAGAACCATGCCATTCCGGTGGCGACCTGCACGCCCAGCGTGGTGGCGACAGGATGATTGAAGCCTGCCGGGATCAGGAGGAACGACCACAGCAGAGGGGCAAGGGCGAATTGCGCGAAGGTTGCGAGCAGGAGGGTCTGCACCCCCAGGAACCGAATAAGCCCCAGATCGCGCAAAAGCGCACGGGGGGCACGCATATGCACCAGCCAAGTGATCAAAAACCCCTTCAACCAGCGCGAGCGCTGCTTGACCCAGGGCCAGGCCCGGCAATTGGCCTCCTCGAAGGTCACGGTCGGGATCAGCTCGGTGACATAACCGTGGCGCGCCAGGCGGATGCCCAGATCGGCATCCTCGGTCACGTTATGAGCGTCCCAACCGCACAGACGCTCAAGTATACTGCGTCTGAAAAACAGCGTGGTCCCGCCGAGGGGAACCACAAGGCCCAGTTGCGCCACGCCGGGCAGGATCATCCGCCACCATGTTGCGTATTCGATGGCAAAACACCGCGAGATCCAATTTGTTCGCGCGTTATAATAGTCGAGAACCCATTGCAGGCAGGCCACGTTCTCGGGTGCATCCTGAAAACGGGTCACGATCTTTTCGATCTGATCGGCCTCGGGGGCGTCCTCTGCGTCCCAGACACCGATGATCGAGCCGCGGCAAAAATCCAGTGCATAGTTCAACGCGCGTGGCTTGGTGCGCAGATTATTGGCGCTGGGCACCTCGATCACACTGATCCAGCTGGGCAATTGCGTGCGCGCGATCGTGTTGCGGGTGACGGTATCACCCGCCTCCAGCACCAGAACCACGTCAAGTAGTGATTTTGGATAGGTCAGGCGGGTTAGGCGCTGGATCAGCTTGCCGGCGATTTCATTTTCATTGAGGAGGGGTACCAGCACCGACACTTTTGGTAACCTGAAAGGCGCGCGATTGAGGCTGGTGTTCGGCGGGGTCGCCTGAGACATTTTTGTCAGCTGCGCAGCGAAAGCAGCGAGCTTTAGCACGGTGCTCATCAGCAGGGTGATGCATGCGAAGATGATTGCGACGGTCACCGTCCAGACCGGAAATACGATGAGCGCCAAGGCTAGGGCGGCTAAAATACCGTAAGCGACCGGTTTGCGACGGGGCGAGTCGGGCTTCCAGCTGCGGCAACTTTCGGCAGAAGGCACCCGTGTGGCAGCTTTTTCAGCCAACTCCGCACCGTAGAGTGTGCTGATGTGGACGCGGATGTTATGTTCGTCCACCAGCACCGGCAACATGCGGCGGCTGCGCTCTCCCAGACAGGCGCACAGGCGGTTGAAATCCGCCGGATGTGTCGTGCCCACTAAAAGTACATCACCGATTTTGAGCCATGGCACGCAGCGGTGGGTCAGACACAGGCCCGAGGGCAACAGCGCGCGCAGCGCCGGGTCGGGCGGATCGGCCGTCAGATCTGCCACCGGAATATTGTGTTGCCGGGACACCATTTGGAGAATGTCCTGTCGGCTGGCCAGACCTTCGGCAACAAGGATTTCGCCCAAAGGGGCATCGACGTGCCGTTGCAGTGTCAGGGCATGCACAAGATCATTTTGCGTAATGATGCCCGCATTTACCATCACCCGGCCCAGCGGCAAACGCTCGGTCGGGGGGGTAGCCGCCTGTGGATCAGGCAACCGCAGGAAGAGGTTGCTCATCGCTGGCCTGCCTGAAATCGTTTTAACTTATTAAAAACAATCGCAGGCAGATCTTAATGAAGTGTTAATCCCGCCACGGGTGTGGCTGAATTACCTCAAGTTGCTATTGCTTAAGCAGTCGCGGCCGTTGAGCGGGATGCCATCGCTTCGGCAAACCGCTCAAACAGGTAATAACTGTCTTGTGGACCAGGGGAGGCTTCGGGATGGTGCTGGACCGAATAGACCGGACGGCCTTCCATACGGATGCCGCAGTTTGACCCATCAAACAGCGAACAATGCGTCTCGATCACGCCTTTGGGCAGTGATTGGCTGTCCACGGCAAAACCGTGGTTCATCGAGGTGATTTCGACCTTGCCGGTCTCCACGTCTTTGACAGGGTGGTTCGCGCCGTGATGGCCGTGGCTCATCTTGACGGTTTTGCCCCCCAATGCCAGCGCCAGCATTTGGTGACCCAGACAGATACCGAAGACCGGCAGCTCGGTCTTGGTCAGAATATCTTTGATCATCGGCACAGCATAGACACCGGTCGCTGCTGGATCACCGGGGCCGTTGGACAGAAACACGCCATCGGGTTGGTGCGCCATGATATCATCATATGTGGCAGAGGCGGGGAGCACGGTCACGTCGCAGCCCGCCGAAGCGAGGCAGCGCAGGATGTTGCGCTTGGCGCCGTAGTCGATCGCCACGACTTTATGCTTGGCCTGTGTCTGCGGGGCATAGCCATCGGGCCAAGCCCACCGCATCTCGTTCCAGCGGTAGGACTGCGCACAGGTCACATCCTTGGCCAGATCCATCCCCTCCAGTCCGGCAAACCCGCGTGCGGCGGCAACCAGTGCCTCAATGTCGAAAACGCCGTCGGGGTTATGGGCAAGGGCTGCATGCGGCGCGCCCTGCTGGCGAATGGCGCGGGTCAGGCGGCGCGTATCGATCCCAGCAATCGCGATGCGACCCCGCGAGGCTAGCCATGAGGACAGATCCTGTACGGCGCGCCAGTTGCTGGGTGCGGTGGGCATCCACTTCACGACCATCCCCGCAGCGACCGGGTCTGCGGTCTCATCATCCTCGGGGTTGGTGCCGGTATTGCCGATGTGCGGGAAGGTGAATGTCACGATCTGCCCCGCATAGGACGGGTCGGTCATGATTTCCTGATAGCCGGTCATGGCGGTGTTGAAACACATCTCGGCGACGGTCTGGCCCGTGGCGCCAAAGCCCATGCCGTAAAAGACGGATCCATCCGCGAGCACGAGGCAGGCAGTCGGGTGGACAGGGGCAGCAGCAGGGGCCATGGTGAAATCCTTCCGGGGGAGGGGCCGCGCGGCGGCCCGGAGCGTGGCAGAGGTGCATGCACCTCCTTGGCAAACGCGTGCAAACTACAGCGTGCCGCAGCGCGGGTCAAGATTGGCGCGAAAATGAATAGTTTAGCAATTTCAATCGGTTAGGAGTGGTTAAATTGCGTTGCAAGTGGTGAGGCGATTGGATATTGTCTGCGCTCTTAGAACGAACATTTTAAAGGGATCCCATGGACCTTCGTGACCGTATCAGCACTGCCCTCAAACAGGCGATGAAAGACAAGGCGGTGGATCGTCTGTCAACCTTGCGGCTGGTCAACGCGGCGATCAAGGACAAGGATATCGACGCGCGTGCGACGGGCAATGACGACGGTGTGGGCAACGACGAAGTTCTGGCGATTCTCGGCAAGATGGCCAAGCAGCGCCTCGAATCCGCGCGCGCCTACGAAGAAGGCGGCCGTCTTGATCTCGCGGAGCGCGAGCGCGAAGAAATTGTGGTGATCGAGGAATTCCTGCCCCGTCAGCTCAATGAGGAAGAAACCAAAGCGGCAGTTGATGCAGCTGTCGCCGAGACTGGCGCCAGCTCGATCCGTGATATGGGTAAGGTGATGGGCGTGCTTAAAGCAAAATACACCGGCCAGATGGACTTCGGCCGCGTGGGCGGGTTTCTCAAAGAGCGGCTGTCGAACTGAGCTTAACGGCGCAGCGCGCGTTGTAGATCATCGAAGAGCGCGATGCGCTCGTCCTCGCTCAAAAACGCCCCAATCTCCACTTCGCGGCCCTTGCCACGCAAGGTCACGTAGTGGGGCACCGGTCCTTCGTCCTCATATTTCGTGACTTGGGTCCAATAGCGATCACAGTCCCATTCCTGCACATCGCCTTTCGGATTGGTACGAACGAGCGTCGCAGTATCCTCGGCGAGGACCAGCTCTTCCGTGATTTGGCGCGATTTGTAGTTGCGTTGCAGCGCCCAGTAGATCCCCCAGACCGCGGCAAGTGTGAACGGCAGGATGCCCCATAAAATGGGCGAGCCCAGCAGCGGCAACGCGGGGATTGTGATCAGCGTGAATGTGCTGAGAACAAACGCGGCCATCCCGCGCGCGGGCAGCGAATTATGCGGCCACAAACGCATTGTCTGCGGCATGCTATGGGGCGGTGATGTCCATTCGTAAGGCATGTCACGGTTTTACCGTGATCCGCAGCAGGATCAATGCGACAAACTGCGGTGTCATTTCATTTTTCCATAGCTGACCACATGCAATCCTGCGGCATACAGCGAAATGACCAGCGCCAGTGCAGCCCACTCCAGCAAGGAGGGCAGCGAGCCGCCACGCGATACCAATAACATGCTTGCCGTCAAAACCGGCCCGAGTGCCTGAGCGATGAGAGTTGTAATCGTGAAGTCATAGGTCGGAAACATCTGCTCCAGCGCCCAGAACAGGGGAACCAGACCGGCCAGCCCGATTGCAGTGAAACCCAGATAGGTGAGGTTAAGGTCACCGCTGGACGTCTCGGCACCGGGTGCGCCTGTCGGGAAGAGCAGGAAAAACGCGGTGACGCAGACAAGGCTGAACAGCAGCAGCGTGAGGTGCGCCGCTGGGCCGTAATTCTTTCGTGCGGCAACCAGTTGCGGTGCAAGCATCACGAGGATCAGGCCAAGTTTAATCATGGTTCAATCTGCCCTTCCGCTTGAGTTTTGAAATCGTGGTGAACGAAAAAGGGCCCCAACCGCCGTTGGAGCCCTTCGTGTCATGCCGTTGTGCGGTTAGTGGCTGTGGGACTTGTCCCAATCGGACTGCTTTGGCAGCTGCTCGAACGTATGCTCGGGCGGCGGCGAGGGCAGGGTCCACTCCAACGTATCCGCAAACTCGTTCCACGGGTTGTTGACTGTAACGCGCGCGCCGCGTGTCAGTGTCCAGGCCATCACACCGAAGAAGAAGATGAATGAGCCGAAGGACAGAAACGCACCGAGGCTCGACCACCAGTTCCAGTATGCAAACGCGTCTGGATAGTCGATGTAGCGGCGTGGCATACCCTGACGGCCCAAGAAGTGCTGTGGGAAGAACGTCAGGTTGGAGCCGATGAACATCGCCCAAAAGTGAGTCTTACCGGCCCATTCCGGGTACATGCGGCCCGACATCTTCGGCAGATAAAAGTAGATCCCCGCAAAGATGGTGAATACTGCACCCAGCGACATCACGTAGTGGAAGTGCGCCACGACATAGTAGGTGTCATGGTAGTAGCGGTCGACCGCGGCCTGCGACAGCACGATCCCGGTTACGCCACCCACGGTGAAGAGGAACAGGAAGCCGAAGGCCCAGAGCATTGGCGTCTCGAAGCTCACCGAGCCGCCCCACATGGTCGCGATCCACGAGAAAACCTTGACCCCCGTGGGGACCGCGATGACCATCGTCGCCAGCATAAAGTAAGCCTGCTGGTTCAGCGACATACCGACCGTGTACATGTGGTGCGCCCACACGACAAAGCCCAGTGCACCAATCGCGATGATCGCCCAGACCATAGGCAGATAGCCAAAGATGGGCTTGCGCGCGAAGGTCGCAATCACGTGGGAGATGATGCCAAAGCCCGGAAGGATGATGATATACACCTCAGGGTGGCCAAAGAACCACAAGATGTGCTGGTACAAGACCGGATCACCACCGCCTGCCGGATCGAAGAACGCGAAGCCAAAGTTACGGTCCATAAGGAGCATTGTGATCGCACCGGCCAGAACGGGCAGGGCAAGCAGGATGAGCCATGACGTCACGAAGATAGACCAAGCGAACAGCGGCACCTTGAACAGGGTCATGCCAGGAGCACGCATGTTCAAAAAGGTCGTAATCATGTTGATCGCGCCGAGGATAGACGAGGCGCCCGATACATGGACCGCGAAAATCGCGAAATCCATCGACATGCCGCCTTCTTTTACCGAAAGCGGCGGATAAAGCACCCAGCCAACACCGGATCCGGCCTGACCATTGCCACCCGGCAACAGCACAGAGCAGATCGCCAGTGCGGTACCAGCAACATACATCCAGAACGACAGGTTGTTCATCCGCGGGAACGCCATATCCGGCGCACCGATCTGCAGCGGCATAAAGTAGTTGCCGAAACCGCCAAAGAGGGCGGGAATGACGACAAAGAACATCATAAGAATGCCGTGACCGGTGATCAAAACATTCCAAAGGTGCCCGTTGGGCGTACAGGTGGCGGAGGAATCAGCGATGAAACGCGCGCCTTCCATACACATATATTGAACGCCGGGGTTCATCAGCTCGAGACGCATGTAGATCGTGAATGCGACAGAGATAAATCCGACGAAAGCGGAGACGATCAGGTACAGGATCCCGATGTCTTTATGGTTGGTGGACATAAACCAGCGGGTGAAAAACCCGCGCTCGTCTTCATGGTCATGCCCGTTAATGGCTGCGTCTGCCATGCGGTGCCTCCTCAGCTTGGTATTGAAATGCAGGTACGCCTGTTGGCAAAACGCACTGCGGTATTGGTGCTGTTTTAAAAGTAACTGCGCTCCAGAGCAATGGGCGCGATGGTCGCAGGGATAAGTATTTTCAAGACTATGGCGCGAATCGTGCCTGTTTCAAACGCTTTGGGGCCTGTTGAAGAAGAATGGGATGCATTTGACCTATTGCGTCGCATCGATTGGCTAAAAAATTAAGATCTTAGTAAGGCCCCAACGCAATGATACCCGCAGCCAAATACATAGGTACATTCATTTTGACCCGCCCCGTCCCGCTATCAGATCTGACACTGCATGGCACCAGATTGCCGGACGGCACATCCGCGCGCGAGGATGTTGATATCGTCGGGCGGTTGCCGACCGTCAACCGCGTGGTCAGCCTGATGCCGGGGTTTGTGTATGTGTACAACCACACAAATCACTCAAACGATTATACGAACAGATCCGTAGGGGAGCATCTGGGATACTCTTCCGAGGAAATTCGTGCCTTCGGTGACCAGATGCTTGTCCAACTGGTCCATGAGGATGATTTGCCTCTATTGGGGGAGCATCTGGCACGCATCGGCAAGTTGGAAGCCGACAATGTCGCGACCATTGAGTACCGCGTCATCACCAAAAATGGTGAAGAGCGTTGGTTGAGATCGGTCGATACGGTCTTTGACCGCGCGCCGGACGGCACTGTGCTGCGCCATATCGGCTGTGCCAGCGATGTAACCTGCGAAAAACGCGCGGTTTTGCGATTGTCGCAACTCAACACCGAGCTTGAGCAGAAAGTAGCGTTGAGAACCCGCGATCTGGCCCGTCTCAATGCCGAACTGGAAAGCAGGATCGACGCACGAACACATGAATTGCAGGCCGCGGTGGAGGAACTTGAACAGCTGACATATATCGCCACGCATGACCTCAAGGTGCCGGTAAACAACCTTTGCCGCCTTGGGCTCATGCTTGCAGAGCGTGCGCACTTGCTCGAAGAGGATCAGGCCGAACAGGTGGGCTGGATCAACGATTGTGCGGACCAGTTGAGCGCAAAAATACAAGGTCTCGTGCTCGTTGCCCAGATCCGGCTGAGCGAGGGGCTTCCGGTGGAAGCGCTCAACCTTGCGGAAGCTGTCCGACGCGCGGTGGACCAGAGCGAAAAGACAATGGGCCATTCGGCCCTGCCGGTGATTACCGATGTTCCGGGCGATCTCACTGTTCACATCGCGCGCTTTGAGTTGGGCAGCATTCTGGCCAGCCTGTTGGATAATTCTGTCAAATATGCTGATCCGGCCCGGTCTCTGCAGGTGCGCATCATCGCGCGCCTGACTGCCGGGCAGGTCACCATTACAGTGTCCGATAACGGGACCGGTGTGGACGGCCACAGAGATAGCGACAAAGTCTTTGGCCTTTTCCAGCGTGCGCACAAAGAGCCTGCGGGGACGGGCATATCGCTGTATTGCATACGGCGTATGATCCAAAAGCGCGGCGGTGAGGTGACAGTGACCGGGCGGCGCGGAGAAGGCGCGGAATTCTCTTTGAAGCTTCCAGGTGCGTCAAATGGCAAATTTCCCTACAGCGAGGTGATCCTATGAAACCGCTCGATAGAATTCTGCTTGTCGATGATGATGCGGTGACAAACATGCTGCACCGTCGCGTCATCGAGCGGTCGGGCCGTGCCCGCGCTATTGACGTAGCGACCGATGGTCAGGAAGCGTTGGACATTCTTCGTACCGATATTGCTCTGGGCCGCCCACTGCCCGAGCTTATTTTTCTCGATATCAATATGCCGGGCATGGGCGGCTTCGAGTTTCTCGAACATTACGCAAATCTCGATATTGCGCCAGACGAACAGCTCATCATTGTGATGTTATCTACGTCTCTTTTGCAGGCCGATCACGCGCGTGCCGAAGCTGATCCAAACGTCCACAGCTTTTGCGACAAGCCGTTGCGCGTGGAAAAGTTATTGGAACTGGTAGAAGAGTTTCAGCGCACGCAATTGGCGAAGTGGCCCACAGCATCAACCGGCTGATTGCGGAATTTCCCCAAAAACCCCGGAAAAGCTGTTCAGCAGGGCAATATCAAGGTCATCCATCGTGATAGGCAACCCTAGATCGACAAGGCTGGTCACGCCATGATCAGCGATCCCGCAAGGGACGATACCGCCAAAATGGGCAAGATCAGGTTCGATATTTATCGAAATACCGTGGAAACTGATCCACTTACGCAGCCGGATACCAATTGCGGCGATTTTGTCTTCCGCAGGCGAGCCCGAGAGATCCACCGGCTTATCCCGGCGGCTTACCCAGACACCCACACGGCCATCACGGATCTCCCCGGTCACATTGAATTGGTCTAATGTGGCGATCACCCAGGCTTCAAGCTGCTGCACAAAGCGCCGGACATCACGGCCCCGCGCGCCCACATCAAGCATCACGTAAGCTACGCGTTGACCCGGCCCATGGTAGGTATACTGGCCACCCCGTTTGGTTGCAAAGACATCAAACCTGCCCGGATCCGTCAGATCCTCGATCTTCGCAGAGGTACCCGAAGTATAGAGCGGTGGGTGCTCCACAAGCCAAATGCATTCGGACGCAGTGCCCTGCGCGATGGCGGCAACGCGCGCCTCCATCCAGGCCTCGGCCTCACGAAAACCGGTCAGTCCCGTAGAAGAGATCCATTCAATCATAGCTTTATCTAGATCGTGCCTCCCGATAGCTCAAGCTTCGGTTTCGGTGCCGCGCTGCTGAGCATTCGCTGAAATGAGCTGTTTATCGAATGCGAAGTATAATGGTCGGCCTCTGCCCAAAGTCGATAAAGCCGCCACGATCCTGCAGTCCGGCAACGGCTTCTCGATATTTTTAGATGATCTGTGCATATTTTCCATAGGTAGTCTTCAAAGCCGAACCAAGCAGAAAGACCAAAGAAAATGCTAATGTCTTTCGTGAGCAAGCTGACGCCACATCGCAAGTAACGTCGCTATTTTGCCGGGGGGCAAGTCCGCCATCCTTCGAACCGAAAGCCCTCGGGCTTTCGGTTCAGAACACTGTGCGAATCGTTTAGGCCTTCATACCTCAGGACTGCCGACTCTTAGTAAGTTAACCCGAACGCGAGAAAGAGTTGTTAGCAGGTTTGCAGATGATGGTAAGACCAATTGAGCTTGAGCCGCCAATGCAAATCGGAGGACCCAGACCGACAACAGCGGACTTTATCTCAGATCAGCCAAACTCTTCCGCAGCGGAAATATTTCCCTACCATTGGTGGTCGGAAAATGAGTAGAGAGAAGCGGCCCTCGAAACGCCATGGAGTGTTTTGGTTAGGTAAGGAAAGCCGCAGGCTGGAACCGCGTTCCCTCCTTCCGCAGGAGGCGTCGATTGGCGGCAAGGCTCGATCAGCTTTTAACATATGCAGCCTTAATTGCGGTTAACCCTTGGGAAACATTCTATCCAAAGACCTAGTCAATGACAGAAATCGGTTATGAATTTACGGCAATCATTTCCAACGCCTGTCCTGAATACCGTTGTAAACAGCACGAACTTTCCGGTGATCAGCAAAGATGCAACGACGTTTTGACGAAATGTACTTGCCAGATCAGACCCAGCTACTGGCTCCGGTTTTTTCTTCAAAATCGCCTCTTGAGGTATGTCTCGGCTCAAGCTAAAGAACCTCCACAAACCATGGCGTGCGGTCGTGGCGGAATGGTAGACGCGCAGCGTTGAGGTCGCTGTGGGGTAACACCCGTGAGAGTTCGAGTCTCTCCGACCGCACCAACTTTTTTGATTTGATCGTTAGATACAGCCATCACGCATAGCGACGAGGTTGGCCCACTTTTTCTGCCTTGTTTATCTGGCCAACTATTCGCCTCTCAATTGCCTACGTTTGAATTTTGCTATCCTCTGCGGTCCATTGTATTGAAGGGGCGTTATTGCAGAACCCGGGCTTGAGACGTGACTGCCGCTTACCTCTTTGACGTCATGCCACGCGGATGATCTCGGCGGTGCCGAGGGCGTTAAAGCGGTTGAGGAGTGCGATGCGAATGTGGATTTCGGCGGTTTGGCTTTCGGGGTCTCTCGCCATAATGCGTTCGCCAGAGATTTTGAGGCAGCGCATCTTCGCTTCTAGCGACTGCGGGCGTGGTATCTGGTCCAGCGCTTCCAGAACGCTCTGCCGTAATACTGGGTGGCGCGCAGGATTTCGTTTTGGGCGCGTGCCGCAGGGCAATCATCTTTCCACAAGCGGCCGTTTTTCCGGATCGGAATGATCGGAGTCGCCTCACGTGCGATGACGGCGGCGTGGCAGTGGCGCGTGTCATAGGCGCCATACATTGCCCGCCCGGCGATTGCGAAGCAATCTGCCGAGAGGGGGTGGTCAAGATGCCGATCTGCTCGCCTCTCGGGATCTGCCCAAGGAGGTTCGGCGGCACGGGACTATCACCATCACGGCTTGACCTGAATTCCACGCCGCGGATGTCGGCGTGGCTGGGCCATGGCGAGATGTACCTTGCGCCATTGGCGCCGCCGCTGCACCCCGTGTTTGCGCGCCTGCCATTTATTACCCGGCAGTGCTTTGCAAGCAGACCATGAGAGGGCGCCGTCGCCGAGGAACTTGATCCCGGTGCTGTCTGTCACCCGGCAGGATCATGCGCAGCATGATCCCGAGAGGGCACGAGCAGGTTTAGCGGGCCATCCGCGCGGGGATAAAGGATCTGAACGGCTAGGGTCTGTTGCCTGCGGCATAGGGTGGAAAAGTCGGGTACCGACCAATCAAGCGCGGCCAGCTTCAGCAGGCCCGCCACGATCCCGGCGGTCTGGCGCAATGGGAGCCTGAACAGTATATTGATAGACAGGCAGAATTGGATGGCGGCATCGGAAAAGACCGCAGGACGTCCGGGCCCACGGTCACGCGGTGCGCGCCAGATCATGTCCTTGTCGACCCAGATCAGCAACGACCCCCGCTTGCGCAGCGACGTGTTGTAGCTCGACCAGTTCATCGTGCGATAGCGGGCTGGAGATGGATTGCTCATGCAGCGCGTCTCACGGCTTGGATTCGCAACCTGAATCCTCCGTTGTCAGATTTGTGCAACAACGCCGTTTGAATGGACAGTGCATCGCGGCGATTGATGCGCCCCTTGCACGGGGGCTACCGCCCGTGCTCATCCGTGCCCTCTCTAGAAAAAGACAAGTCGGCGGATGCACCCAGCCGAAACCCCGGTGCGTCTGCATTATCAGACCGGGAAGCGCCGCGCACATTTCACGAACCGCACGCTGTACACGTTGGTCTGGCAGCCTCCTTCAAACGGACTTCGGCATGATCGGCAGCATCGCAAGCACGCTATTTTTAAGATGCGCGGAAAGCTGAACATGCTTAATCATTTGATCGTCGCAAGCAGAGGGATCGACCATGCGTATTATTCACAGCGAAGATCACAGGCTCCATTTCCCGCAGGCAGAATTGTCCGGCGGGCAATTTGTCACCCCGTTCGAGCGCCCCTCACGGGTAGAATACGTGTTGAACAGACTCAAAGAGCGGCGCCTGACAGAGATCGGTGCGCCTGAGGCGGTGGACATGGGGCCGATACGTGCGCTTCTCGATCCGGAATACCTCGCGTTTCTGGAGACGGCCTGGAACGACTGGAAGGCCGAGGGCATGGCGGGTGAGATCATCGCCGCGAACGTGCCGGCACGCGGCATGCATCTGGACCGGATTCCGACAAACATCGATGGCAAGGTCGGCTATTATTGCCACGCTTCCGAGACGGCCATGACCGCGGGTACATGGGCGGCTGCGCTGGCCTCGGTGTCTTGTGCGCAAACGGCGCAGCGGATTGTGGCGGCGGGGGCCGATGCGGCCTTTGCCCTGTGCCGCCCGCCCGGCCATCATGCAACGGCGGATCAGTACGGCGGCTACTGCTTTATCAACAACGCCGCCGTCGTGGCCCAGATGTTCCGCGACAGCGGGGCGGCCCGCGTGGCCATCCTCGACATTGATTTCCACCACGGTAACGGCACCCAAAACCTGTTTTATGACCGCGCCGATGTGCTTTTCGCCTCGCTGCACGGCGCGCCGCAGGAAGCCTATCCCTATTTTCTAGGCTATGCCGACGAGACGGGCGTGGGTGCAGGCGAGGGGATGAACCTGAATTATCCCATGAGCGCGGGGACGGGATACGGCGCGTGGTCGGGCGCGCTCGATGACGCGATCACAAAGATCAGGGCATGGGGCGCGGAGGCGGTCGTCGTCTCGTTGGGCGTGGATGCCTTCAAGGACGATCCGATCAGTTTCTTCAGGCTGGAGAGCGATGATTTCACCAATGCAGGCCGCCGGATCGGGGCCATGCGCCTGCCCACGGTTTTCTGCATGGAGGGCGGTTATGCCATCGAGGCGGTAGGAATCAACACTGTTAATGTGCTCGAAGGGTTCAAGGATGCGTGAGGTCACCTTTGCCGTCACGCAGTTTGCGGCCGATGCGGAGCGCGCGCGGAATCTGGACACGGCCGAGGCGATGGTGCGCGAGGCGGCAGCACAGGGCGCGCAGGTCATCGTGCTGCAAGAGCTGTTCGCCGATCCCTATTTCTGCAAGACGCAAAACCCCGTCCATTTCGATCTGGCCGCCCCGCGCAAAGGTAACCCGATGCTCGCGCGTTTCGCGGGTTTGGCACGGGAGCTGGGCGTCGCACTTCCGGTCTCGTTTTTCGAGCGGGCGGGGCAGGCTTACTTTAACTCCGTGGTGATGTTTGACGCGGACGGCAGTGAGTTGGGCCTCTACCGCAAATCGCACATCCCGCAGGGGCCGGGATACGAGGAGAAATATTATTTTTCGAACGGCGATACGGGCTTTCGCGTCTGGCATACGGCGTTCGGCGGCATTGGCGTCGGTATCTGCTGGGACCAGTGGTTTCCCGAAGCGGCGCGGGCCATGGCGCTGATGGGGGCAGAAGTGCTGCTCTATCCCACCGCGATCGGGTCGGAGCCTGACATGCCGGAATACGACAGCCAGCCGCATTGGGAAATGGTCATGCGTGGTCATGCTGCGGCCAATATCATGCCGGTCATGGCCTCGAACCGCGTGGGCGTGGAGGCGCAGGATAACCGCAGTGTGACATTTTACGGCAGCTCGTTCATTGCAGACGAGACCGGCCAGCTGATCGGGCAGGCGGGGCGCGAGGGGCGCGCGATCACATTGGCAAAGATTGATCTGGATAAAGTGGCCGCGCTGCGCCGCAGCTGGGGCTTGTTCCGGGACCGGCGCGTCGATTTATACGGTACGCTGTCGGGGCTGGACGGGCGAGATAAAGAATAGGCGGGGCCATCACAGCCCCGCCCGCATCGTATTACTTCAGCAATTCTGTCCACATCGCGGTGTAGAGGTCGATCGCCGACTGTGGACAGGTGGGCAGGAACTGTCCCGCTGCCGCAAATTCCGCAGGGGTTACAATCTCGGGCGCGGTTTTCATATCCTCGGGCATGAATTCGTCGGAGCCCGCCACGCCGTTGGCATAGCGCGCGAATTCGGAAATCATCGCCGCGTTTTCCGGCTCGAGGATGAAATTGATGAACTGGTAGGCTTCATCGACGTTTTGTGCATCAGCCAGCAAAGCGACCGAGTCCATAAACAGCGGATAGCCTTCGACCGGATAGCCATAGACGATGTCGGGGTTGTTCACCCGCGCACGCATGGTCGAGCCGTTCCAGTTGACGGAAGCCCCCCATTCCCCGGACGACAATTTGTCCGTCGCGCCATAGTCCATCGAGAGCCACTTCGGCTTGGCCGCCATCAGTTTGTCACGCACCTGCCGCAGCAGTTCGAGATCTTCTGTGCAGGCTTCGCCGCCCAGATTGAAGATCGCCATGTTCATGACATCCGTCATCTCTGGCACCACATTGATTTTACCCACCAGTTCCGGGGGTGGGTCCATGAACAGGTCGGATGTGTTCACGTCGCCGCCGTAGACCGATGTGTCAACGCCGATGCCGACCGAGCCCCACTGCCATGGCACGGAATGGCTGCGGCCCGGATCCCATGGCACATCTTTCCACTCGGCGGCGATGTTGTCGATGTTGGGGATGCGGCTGTGGTCCAGTTCCTGAATGAGGTCGTTGCGCAGATAGACGGGGATGTAATTGGCCGACGGCACGACCAGATCAAAACCTGATCCACCCGCCTGAACCTTGGTCAGCGCGGTCGTGTTGCTGTCATAATCGGTGATCGTGACGGTGATGCCGGTTTCGGCCGTGAACTTTTCGATCATCTCGGGGCTGGTGTAATTGCCCCAGTTGAACAGGTTGAGCTGTCCTTCGGCATAGGCGCCAAAGGTGCTGGCCATGAGGGCCGTGGTGGCAAGTAGGGTGGTTTTCATCAGATGTCTCCCAGTTGATGATGCGCGGGTTAATCCCGCTTTTTGGTCACGAAGAAAAAGACCGTGAGGATCAGCACGGTCAGCGCCAACAGTGCGGTAGAGATCGCGTTGACCTCGGGTGTCAGGGCGCGGCGCAATTGCCCCAGCATATACGTAGGCAGTGTATCCTGCCCGGCGGATTTTACAAATTCGGTGATGATCACATTGTCCAGCGAGATGATGAAGGCCAGCATCGCCCCCGCAATCACCCCCGGCAACAACAGCGGCAGGGTGACATAGCGGAAGGTTTGCCACGGCGTCGCATAGAGGTCGGCGGCGGCCGTCTCCATCGTAGTGTCCATCCCCTCCAGCCGCGCCTTGATCGGCAGATAGGCAAAGGGGATGCAGAAGGCGGAATGGGCGAGGATAAGATAACCAAGCCCGCTGTAACCGGTCGCCACTTTGACGGAGGAGAAGAAGATCGGCAGCGCCACAGCAGTCACGATTTCGGGAACCATCAGGGGCTGGTTGATGATGACGTAGATCACCGTCTGCCCCTTGAACCTGCCGCGCCGCGTGGTGCCAAGGGCCGCCATCGTCGCCACGGTGGTCGAGATAACCGCCGCCCAGACCGCAATGATGAGCGATCGGGCGGTCGCATCCTGCACTGCCTCGTTATTCCACGCCACCACATACCATTGCAGCGAGAACCCGCCCCACTGGCTGACGGAATTGCCGCCGTTGAACGAATAGATCACCAGCGTGATGATCGGCGCGTACAGCAGCACGAAGGCCATGATGGCGATGGCGGTGAAGCCCGGCAGGGTGGTCACATCGAAGGCGCGTTTTTTGTCAGCCACGCGGATCATCCTTTGACGTGACGCGGGTATAGACCAGCAAGGATCCCAGCACGATCAGCAACAGCACCGTCGACAGCGCCGCCCCCAGCGGCCAGTTTTGCCCCTGACCGAACTGCAATTCGATGAAATTCCCGATCATCATATTCTTGCCGCCGCCCAACACACGCGGCGTCACATAAGCGCCCAGACTGGGAATGAATACGAGGATCGAGCCTGCGACGATACCGGGCCGGATGATTGGCAAGATCACCCCGCGCAGCACCTGCCAGCGCGAGGCATAAAGATCATAGCCCGCCTCGATCAGACGAAAATCAAACCGGTCGATGGCGGCATAAAGCGGCAGCACCATCAGCGGCAGGTAGACATAAGCCATCCCGATCAGCACCGCCGTGTCGGTATAAAGGATCTGGATCGGCTCCGATATCGCCCCTGTCCAGATGAGAAACGTATTGAGCAGGCCTTGATTGCGGATCACCTCCATAATCGCAAAGGTCCGGATCAGCAGGTTGGTCCAGAACGGTATGGTGATCAGAAACAGCCAGATCGCGCGTGACTTGGCGGGCCTGGTGGCGATGAACCAGGCGGTGGGCAGGCCAAAGGCAAATGTGATGATCGTGGTGGCGATCGACAGCTTCACCGAGCGCCAGAAGATCGACAGGTTCGCATCGGCAAGACCCACAGTCTGGTCGAAAATATCGCGCTGGAACAGGACGTTGAACCAGCCATCGCCGGACAGGATCCAGCGCACGCCGGAATAATCGCCCTTCTCCAGCACTGAATAGACCGCGACGATCAGCAGCGGGCCACTGGCCGCGAGCACCAGCAGGATCAGCGCGGGCGCGGATAAAAGCCAGCCGGTCGCCCCCTTGCTGCGCCCGCTCATGACTTCAGCACCTGAACGGCTTTCGTATCGATCCGCACCCCGACGGTGTCCCCCACCTTCATCCCACTTGCCGAGTTGGACTGGATCCGCGCGACCAGCTCGCTGTCGTCGCTGAGCCTGAGCGTGTAATGCGTATCCGTCCCCAGATATGTGGCGGCAACGATCAGGGCCGTGATGCCGGTGCCGTCCGGCGACAGGCTCAGCTGCTCGGGACGCAGCGCAAGGGTGACGCCGCCGCTGTGACCGTCGAGAGTTACGTCCAGCAAATCACCGGTGCCGATGCGCACGGCGGCGCCCTCCACCGATCCTTCGACGAAATTCGTCTCGCCGATGAAATCCGCGACAAAGCGATTGACCGGCCGGTCATAAATATCATGCGGCGTGCCGACCTGCAAAAGCTCCCCCGCCGACATGACCGCGATCCGGTCCGACATCGTGAGCGCCTCTTCCTGATCGTGGGTGACGAAGATGAAGGTGATACCCGTCTCGGTCTGAAGCCGCTTCAGCTCGGTCTGCATTTCCTTGCGCAGCTTGAGATCCAGCGCCGAGAGCGGCTCGTCGAGCAGCAGCACCTCTGGTTCCGGCGCCAGCGCACGGGCCAACGCGACACGCTGTTGTTGCCCTCCCGAGAGTTGCTGGGGCAGGCGTTTGGCGAAATCTTCCAGCTTGACCAGCGCCAGCACACGCTCCACGGCCGCTTTGACCTCACTCGCGGGTTTGCCCTGCATCTTGAGGCCAAAACCGATATTGTCGGCAACGCTCAGGTGCGGAAACAGGGCGTAGGACTGGAACACGGTATTGACTGGGCGCTCGTTCGGCGGGGTGTAGGTGATGTCGCGCCCCGACAGGTGGATGCTGCCCGATGTAGGCGTCTCGAAACCCGCGATGCACCGCAGCAGCGTGGTCTTGCCGCATCCCGAAGGCCCCAGCAGGGTGAAAAACTCGCCCTGCTCGATGGCGAATGAGACATCCCCGAGGGCTGTTACCGCATGAACGCCCGCCCCATAAATTTTGCCGACATTGCGCGCGTCAATCGCGATTTGTTTACTCAAATTCAACGTCCCCCTGCGATTAGTTTGCGGTGCGGCGGCTGGTTATGCAAGGGCATCCCCCTAAATTGGCGCTTTGCGCTGCGCCCATGGCGCCGCCTGCTCAAGCTGTGCGCACAGCGCGATCAAGGTGGCGTCGGCGCCGTAGGCTGCGGCAAGATGCACTCCCACCGGCAGGCCTGATGCGCTCCAGTGCAGTGGTATGCTTGCCGCAGGCTGGCCGCTGGCGTTGAAGGCTGCGCAAAAGGGCGAATACTCGAACACACCGCCCGGACCGACGCGGTAGGCCTCGTAGTCGTCGCGGTCATGGGTGAAACGGCCCACTTCGGCGGGCGGCTCGGCCAAAGTCGCACAGAGCAGAATGTCGTAGTCGTCAAAACACGCCGCCATCTGGCGCCCGTAGGCATGGACCGTGTTCACCGCCGCGAGATATTGCGCACCGGAAATACCTTGTGCGAGTTTCACCGCACTGGCGGCGACACCCTGAACGTCGCCTTGCCTCAGGTCGCGCCCCTGTGCCTTGGCTGCGCCCTCGACCCACAGCGCGGTACCGCAGGCGACCACGCGGGTCCATGCCTGCATCATGCCCGTGTGATCGGCGCGGGGCAGGGCGGGGGCGATATGATGGCCCAAGCTTTCCAGAATTTTGGCCGCATTAAGAACCGCCTCACGACATTCGGGGTCAATCTGCGCGCCGGTGAATGTTGTGTCGCACACCCCGATGCGCAGGGCGCGCGGCGGGCGGATGATTGCCGCGCTATAGGTTTGCTCCATCGCGGGGGCCACATAAGGCGCACCGGCGTCGGACCCTGCGCAGGCATCCATCATTGCCGCGTTATCGCGCACGGAGACCGACAGAAACCCGTCGATGGCCATCCCGGCCCAGCCTTCGCCCGCCGCAGGACCATCGGGAAACCTTGCGCGCGTCGCCTTGAACCCGAACAGACCGCAGCTCGACGCGGGGATCCGCACCGATCCGCCGCCGTCCGACCCATGGGCAAGAGGCACAATCCCCGCCGCAACCGCCGCCGCCGCGCCCCCCGACGAGCCGCCGGAGGTGCGCGACAGATCCCACGGGTTGCGCGTGGGGCCGCCGTACACCGCCGCCTCTGTCACCGGACCAATGCCCCCCTCGGGCGAAGTGGTCCGCCCGAATGTCACCACTCCCGTGGCGCGTATCCGTTTGAATATCGCGCTGTCAAAACTGTAGCGCGTGCCTGCCAGCAGGTTCGAGCCGCCGTTGGTCGGAAAATCAATCGCCTCCGCGCCGAGATCTTTGAGCAGGAAAGGCACACCTTTGAACGGCCCCTCGGGCAGTCCCGCCTTGATCGCGCGCCGCGCCGCCTCTTCCTCGATCATGACCACGGCGTTGAGCGCCGGATTGACCGCGGCCACCCGCGCCAGCGCTGCATCCAGAAGCTCGTCGGGTGACACCTCACCCGCAGCGACCTGCGCTGCGAGAAATGTTGCGTCGTGATGTGCCGTGGTGTCCATGATTGTGTTCCTCATTCGCCTTAGGGCCGGGCTCCGGTAAATTTACGTGCCGGACAGCTGGCCGTCTCCTGCATTGATCGCTAAATTTACCACGCGTTTAAATAGGTCTAAATAAATGTGCGATCCGCACTCGGCAAATCCGATGTGTCACCAGTTACATTAAGGACTGCCGCTTTAATGTCGTGGCGGATCTGGCCCTGCGTTTCTTTGCCCGGCGCCCTTCCACCAAATTATGCTGACGCTGTTGGCGGCGTGTCAATCCGGGAATGGCGGACCTGAGACGGTGGCCGTTTTCTCAACTTGCCCTAATTCAAGGGGTACTGGCTAAGCGACTTTCCGCCGAGAAGACCGGATCGCCCGCCGTCTGTGATTGAGATATACCTGTTATTCGAAAGGGGGTTTGCGCCCAAGTGCGAATTCCAGTTAGGTATAAAGAAAAAGCGTGTTTAGCGCCGTGGGTAAAAGAGTGCGCAAAAAGCGGACCTGACTGCCGGGGCAAAGAGTGAGGATAAGAGCATGAAATCATTGGCTCTGGATAAAATGTGGCGCCAAGCTGCGGGCGCTGCGCTCATGTGTCTGGTGGCCGGTGGACTACAGGCCGCCGACGTGTCGTTCAGCGGGATCACTGACGAGGACCTTGAAGGATCGCTGCGCGGCGGATCGCTACTGGTCGAACAGACCAATCTGGAAGAGAACGAACCTTCGGCCGCTGAGATACTCGGCGCCGCACAGGCGGATTACAAACGTCTGCTCGCGGTGCTGTATGACAACGGATATTTCGGGGGCGTAATCAATATTATCGTAGATGGACGCGAAGCGGCGGACATCCCCCAAGTCGAGCCTCCCTCAACAATTACGGCGATCGAGATCAAAGTCGCCTCGGGTCCGAAATTCGAATTCGGTCGTGCGCGCGTCGCGCCCCTCGCCGATGGTACCGAGCTTCCCGAAGAGTTTGCGCCGGGGCAAACCGCTAGCCTCGGTGTTCTCAAAACCACGGTTTCCCAAGGGGTGAACGGCTGGCGTGCGCAGGGTCACGCCAAGGCGGCGCTGGCCGAGCAAGACCTCGTCGCGGATCATCCCGCCCGCCAGATCAACGCCGATCTGACGCTCGATCCCGGACCGCGTCTGCGGTTTGGCAGGTTTATAATTGCGGGCGAGAGTGACGTGCGCGAGCAGCGCATTCGGGACATCGCCGGGCTGCCGGAGGGTGAGGTGTTCTCGCCCGAGGAGATCCGCCTTTCGACAGAACGCCTGCGCCGGACCGGCGCCTTCAACGCGGTGGCGCTCAGCGAAGCGGAACAGATCGGCCCCAATGACACATTGGATATCACGGCCCAGATCACTGATGCGCCCAAGCGCCGGTTGGGATTTGGCGCAGAACTGTCGACCCTCGAAGGGCTGACGCTCAGCGCCTACTGGCTGCACCGCAATCTGCTGGGCGGCGCAGAGCGGCTGCGTTTCGACGCTGAGATCGCGGGCATCGGCGGCAATTCGGGTGGCACGGATTACACCCTCGGGGTCCGCTTCGAGCGCCCGGCGACCTTTAACGAAGACACAGATTTCTATGCGCTGACCAAGATCGAACAACTCGACGAGGTCGCTTTCTTTTCCCGCCAGCTGGATCTGGAGGCGGGGATCAAGCGGATCGCCAGCGAAAACCGCACCTACACGCTGGGCCTGGGTTTGCGGACCGCCGAGACGCGCGATGTTTTCGGTGAGGACAGATATACGCTGCTGACCCTGCCACTCAGCGCCGAATTCGACTATCGCGATTCAGAACTTAACGCGAAAAACGGCTATTATATCAAGGCCAACGCCACGCCGTTTCTTGCCATATCCGGATCGGACAATGGCTTGCGAACTTACGTCGATGTCCGCGGCTACAAAACCTTCGGCGAGGCGCGCCCCGTTACTTTCGCCCTACGTGGACAGCTTGGCTCGGTCTACGGGCCTGATCTGGCAGACGCGCCTGCCGATTATCTGTTCTACTCCGGTGGCGGTGGGACCGTGCGGGGGCAGGAATATCAGTCGCTCGGGGTGCCTGTGAGCGGTGAGATCATCGGCGGACGCAGTTTTGTCGGCCTGTCCACAGAGGTGCGGGTCGGTGTCACCGAAAGTATCGGCCTCGTGGGGTTCGTCGATGCCGGCTATGTCGGTGAAGAGGAGTTCTTCGACGGTTCGGGCGAATGGCACTCGGGCGCGGGCATTGGTCTGCGTTATAATACGGCCATCGGTCCCGTGCGTCTTGACGTGGCCGTACCGACATCGGGTCCGGAAACGGACGAGAATTTTCAGGTCTACATCGGCATAGGGCAGTCCTTTTGATGCATATGATCCGCGCTTCGCTTTTGGTGCTCGCACTTTTATTCGCCCTTCCTGCCGTTGCACAGGAAGAAGATGAGGGGTTTCTGACCCGGCAAATCCAGAACCTGCTGAGCGGCGCGGGCCGCGAAGTTGATCTCGTAGGGTTCGAGGGCGCGCTGAGTTCCACCGCCTCGTTTCAGCGGATGACCATTGCGGACGACGATGGGATCTGGCTCACGCTCGAAGACGTCGTGCTCGACTGGAACCGTTCCGCCCTGCTGCGCGGCAGCCTCGAAGTCAGACAGCTGAGTGCGGCGCGCATTGATATCGCGCGCGCGCCGAACCCCGCCGAAGATACACTGCCCGAGCCCGAGGCCACACCGTTTACCTTTCCGCAGTTGCCCGATCTGCCGGTCGCGATCAACATTCAGGCGGTCGAGATCGCTCAGGTCACGCTTGGAGAAACACTGGTCGGGCAGGCGGTCGAGCTGCAGATGAGCGCGCGCGCGCGACTGAACGATGACGGTTTGGACATGGCCTTTACCGCAAACAGAACGGACGGACAGCGCGGAATTTTCGACGTGAGCGCAAATCTGTCGCGCGGCGACGACATGCTTCAGGCGCTTGTCGAAGTGAGCGAACAGGAGGGGGGCATCGCCGCAAATCTGCTGGGCATTCCCGACACGCCCTCTGTCGAGTTGACGGTACAAACCGGCGGCCCGCTGAACGATCTGGTCACGGATATCAAAATCGACACCGACGGCGAAGAGCGTCTGGCCGGACAGGTGGTGTTGATCACTGAAGGCGATGCAGGGGATCCAGACCGCCGCGTCTCGGCCGAGATCGGCGGCGATATCACCGCGGTGATCCTGCCACAATACCGCGATTTCTTTGGCCCAAGCGTCAGTTTCCGAGCGGATGCCCTGATCGAGGCGGGCGGCGCGATTTCGGTCAACAATCTTGACTTGCAGGCCGCTGCCGTCGACCTGACCGGGCGGATCACCCTGTCGGAAGAGAAATGGCCCTCGTTCATTGACATTGCGGGGACGGTTGCGCGTGCGGATGGAGCCGCAGTGCTGCTGCCCGGTGCCGGTGGTGCGACCGTGGACCGCGTCGTGCTCGATATCGATTATAACGCGGAAGAGGGCGAAGCCTATGAGGCTGTGTTCGATATCACCGGGTTGACGGCAGATGCAGCACAGGTGGCACAGACGACATTGCGCTCAACCGGCACGCTCACCGGTGCTGCGGGTAATATCGGTCAGCTGCTTGGCACGCTTGAATTTACCGCCGAGGGCGTGGCGCTTGCGGATCCCGCACTGGCCGAAGCCCTCGGGCCGCAGATTGCGGGCACCACCGAGATCAATTATGTCGAGGGCGAGCCGTTTCGCATCACCAATCTCGATTTGGAGGGCACGGATTACAGCCTGCAAGGCAATGTGGCGCTGAGCGGTGTTGGTACGGGTCTGGAAACCACGCTGGACGCAACCCTTACGGCAAGTGATCTTAGTCGCTTCTCCGCGCTGGCGGGCCGCGAGCTGGACGGTGCCACATCGCTGGCAATTGAAGGGACGGTCACACCTCTCAGCGGTGCATTTGACCTGCAAGCGAACGGTACCGCAGACGACATCAAGACGGGCATCGCACAGGCAGACGCTCTGCTCGCAGGGCGCACGGACCTCACGCTCAATGCAATCCGCAACGAAAACGGCACGTTCCTGCGCGGGCTTGAGTTGAACAACCCGGCGCTGCGCTTTACCGGCTCGGCAGAGCTGGCAACCTCCTCCAGCAGCGTGGTGGCCGACGTGGTGCTGCGCGATATCGCGGTGGTGCTGCCGCAATACGAGGGGGAGGTCACGCTGAGCGGGCGCGCGACCCAGAACGAGGCGGGATGGCGTGTGGATGTCGATGGCGATGGCCCCTACGCGGCGGCATTGCGCGTCGACGGGCTGGCCACTGGTCCCGATGCCGAGATCACCTTTTCAGCCTCCGTGCCAGACATCTCACGCTTTGCCGAAGGGATCGATGGCCCGCTGGAAGCGGCAGGAACACTCCGCCAGACGCCCGAAGGCTGGTTGCTGCAAACAGACGCCAGCGGCCCCTACGATGTTGACGCCCAGATCAACGGCCTGCTGACTCCTGCGCTGAATGTCGGTTTCGACGTGCGCCTGCCGGAGATTTCGGTGGTGGCCCCACAGGTCAGCGGCCCGCTGCGCGCCACCGGGCGCCTGCGCCAGACGGATGCAGGCTTCGAGATCCAGACGGATGCCTCAGGCCCCTACAATGCAACGGCTTCGGTGACGGGCGCTCTCACGCCGGCGATCGACGTGACCTTTGATCTCGCACTGCCAAACCTTCAACCGCTGGTGCCGCAGGTCAACGGCGCATTGCGCGCCACAGGCCAGCTGCGCCAGACCGAACAGGGGTTTGTCGTGGACACCACGGCAACCGGCCCCTACGGCGCCCGCGCGGCGGTCGAAGGACTGGCCACCGGGCCCGATATGTCGCTTGATTTTAACGTTTCGGTGCCGAATGTCGCGCCGTTGGCGCCGGGTGTGAACGGTCCACTGTCAGCGCAGGGCAATTTGCGGCAGACACCGGATGGCCTTGCCGTGCGCACCACGGCGAACGGGCCCTACAGCACACGCGCCACCGTCGACGGTGTGGTGACCGGGCCGGATGCGCGGGTGGACTATACGCTTGCCATGCCCAATCTTGCGGCGGTCGTGCCGCGGCTTGTGGGTCCGCTGAATGTGACGGGCAGTGCGCAGAAAGTGCCGCAAGGCTGGCAGATCCAGCAGTCTGGCCGGGGGCCGGGGGGCACCACAGGCGATATCAACGGCCTTGTGGGCAATGACGGCAACCTTGACCTGACCGCACGCGGCAACGCCCCTTTGGGTCTGTCCGGTCCCTTTATCGCGCCGCGCAGCCTTCAGGGGCAGGCGAGTTTCGACATTAGCGTCAATGGCCCGCCGGAGTTATCCTTCGTGCGCGGCGTGCTTCGGACCAGTGGGGCGACCCTCACGGCACCCAATCTGCGGACTGGCCTGGAGGACATCGACGCGACGATCCAGCTTGAAAACAGTACGGCGGCGATTGATCTGACCGCAAATGCGACCGGTGGCGGCGGTCTGGCGATCAACGGCAGCCTCGGGTTACAGGGCGCCCTGCCTGCCGATATCAACATCAACCTCAACAATCTCGTTCTGATCGATCCACGACTTTACCGCACCACGCTGCGGGGCGCGCTGCGTCTGTCGGGCCCGATTGCGGGCGGTGCCAATCTGGCCGGTGACATCAATATCGGCGAGACATTCGTGACCGTGCCCTCGACTGGCCTGACCAGCATCGGGGATATCCCGCCCATCGACCACATCGGCGCGCGCGACAGCAACATCGAGACGCGCCGCAAGGCTGGCCTGCTGGAAGAAGGGGCGGCTTCCGATCCGGTGCCGGAGGGCCCGCAGGGACGCGGCATCGGCCTCAATATCAGCGTGAACGCACCGGGGCGCATTTTCGTGCGCGGTCGTGGCCTCGATGCCGAGCTGGGTGGAAATCTGCAAATCACCGGCGACACGAACAATATCGTCTCCGCAGGCCGGTTCGAGCTTGCGCGCGGGCGGCTGGATATTCTGGGCAAACGCTTTGACTTGTCCGAGGGGACGGCACAGTTTCAGGGCGGTCTGATCCCGTTCATCCGGTTTGTGACGACCACTTCGACACCCAACGGCAGCGCAAGCATCATCGTCGAAGGCCCGGCCAATGCGCCCGAGGTCACCTTCGAGAGCAACCCGCCCGGCCCGCAGGACGAAGTGCTGGCGCAGCTGTTGTTCGGGCGCAACCTTGAGGAAATCTCCGCATTTCAGGCGCTGCAACTCGCCAACGCGGTGGCGACACTCGCGGGGCGCGGTGGCACGGGCGTGGTGGGCAACCTGCGGGACCGTTTCGGCCTCGATGATCTGGATGTCACCACCACGGACGAAGGCGAGACGGCCCTGCGTGTGGGCAAATACCTCACCGACAACGTCTATACAGATGTGACTGCGGCCTCGGATGGTACAGGCGAGGTTTCCCTGAACATCGATCTGACCGACAGCCTCAAAGGTAAGGCGACGCTGGGCTCGGACGGGGATTCATCGATCGGGGTCTTCTTCGAGCGCGACTACTGATCGGCGTCGGGATTGGGCATGAACCGCCCGAACCCGCCCCGCTTGAACAACAGACCGTCGCGCTCCTCTGGTTGGGTCGCGGCGGCGGTAATCTGGCCCAGAATGATGGAATGATCGCCTGCGCGGTGAACGGCGTAGGTGTCGCAGTGAAACGTCGCCAGACAGCCATGCAGCGTTGGCGCTCCGTTCGGTCCAGAATCGACGGGGTAGGGGCTGAAATCATGCCCTTGGGCCGCAAAATGCATCGCCACATCCACCTGCTCCGCACTCAGCACGTGGATGCAAAAGGCGGCGGCCGACGCAAAGGCATCGTGCCGCTTTGATGTGCGCGCCGCCGACCACAGCACCAGCGGCGGATCAAGCGAGACCGAGGAGAAGGAGTTGGCCGTCATACCCAGCGGCCCTTCATCCGTTTGTGCAGTGATGAGGGCGACGCCGGTACCAAACTGCCCTAACGCGCGGCGCAGATCGGTGGTGCGGGTCGGATCGGGGGTAAAGCTGTGCATGTCGTTCTCCATGGGGTTGCGGTGCCATGGCGAACGGGCGTTGTCCAGTGCATGCAACTTGATCTCCACGGGAACTAGCGCAGTATAAGGCGCCACCCATCCTTTTGGTCAGGTATATTTCGTTCAGTGACGCCTGACGCCTTCCAACAATGGCGCTTTGATCGTCTCGCCGTGCAGAACCGATATATCCCCGGTCGTCTCAAGCACGACCGCGCGCACCTGCGACAGATCCAATACATTGGCTTCGCGCAGTTTCGCAATGACGTCGTCACGCGTCACCCGCGTAATATCCATCGCCTCTGTGTGAAATTCACCGTCGGTCATCAGCAGGACCGGCTCGTTCTGGACCACTGTCTGGAACCTGTCCGACCCACGCCGCAGACGGGCGACCAGATATTGCACAGCCAGCAGCGCAGTGATCGACAGGATCGCCTGTAAAAAGCCGGTCCACGATGTCGCCTGCCCAGCACCCGCCAAAAGCGAGCCGATGGCGACGGTGACGACAAAATCGAATGCCGTCATTTTAGAGAAAGCACGCAAGCCGACAATGCGGACCATGAATACGACCCAGCACACCGCGATGCCGGACAGAATGAATGCCCGCAAAATCGTGTCGAGAGGCTCTGTTTCAAAAAACATCCAATGTCCTTCCCGGATCTCTTACAGTTTGCGTGCTCGGGTGATGAACATCCATGCGAGCGTCACAACTGTCGCGACCGAAATCAGCCCCAGATACCGCTCGTAAATGCCGTCGATGCTGTCGGGCAGAAAGAAGAAGAAAGGCGCGCTGACAGTCCAGAGTACGGCGTAGCCGATCAAAAGCTTTCTGTAGATTGCATCGGCCCGAGCCGCCCCACCGGTCAGTGCTACGGGAAGGACCGCCATCAGCAGTCCCAAAGCGTAGACGAGATAAATATGGATCACGACGCCTTCGTTATCGTTGTCGCCATATTCGTTGCGGGCACCGACGAGGAAAACGATCAGGCCGAGCAGCGCAAAGCCAACGATCCCCAGGCTCCACGTCCAGCCGCCCAAATGGACATGGGCGCACAGCAGTGCGATGGAGACGAGTGACGCTGAATAGGCATACAGGCCAATATCGACGATAAACTCGTATTCACCCGCACCCAGATCGCTGATCGTGTCGGCGATCCAGTCGTGGTCGGGCACGATGAAATCCGCGATGAGAATAGAGACACCAAAAATGAGGCAGCCCGCGATGGCGTAATAGGCCAGACCAATGATCAGTCCCGCGTGTTCCTGAACTTTTGCTTGCTGCATTTTCTGTCCCCCGTTTAGAAAATAACACCGGTGGCGGGGCAGGGTTCCGAATATTCTATGCCGGGCATGCAAGCGCCCCGTTCTATGGGCGCTCGCATGGGTATCAGGGCCGCTTAGCGGTTCATGCGGTTTTCAATCAGCTCTTCGACGACGGAGGGGTCCGCCAGCGTCGAGATATCGCCCAGTGTCGCATGATCGTTCTCGGCGATCTTGCGCAGAATGCGGCGCATGATCTTGCCCGACCGGGTTTTGGGCAGGCCCGGCGCCCACTGGATCAGATCGGGAGAGGCGATCGGGCCGATTTCCGTGCGCACCCAGTTGCGCAATTCAGTCCGCAGCTCCTCTGTCGGTTCCTCGCCGCCCATCAGGGTGACGTAGCAATAGATGCCCTGTCCCTTGATCTTGTGCGGGTAGCCGACCACGGCCGCCTCTGCCACGGATGCATGAGCCACCAGTGCGGATTCAACCTCGGCGGTGCCCATCCGATGACCCGAGACGTTGATCACATCGTCCACGCGCCCGGTGATCCAGTAATCGCCATCCGCATCGCGCTTGCAGCCGTCCCCGGTAAAGTAATAGCCGGGGTAATCCGCGAAGTAGGTCTTCTCGAACCGCGCGTGGTCGCCCCAGACGGTGCGCATCTGCCCGGGCCAGCTGCCTTCGATGCACAGCACGCCCTCGACGGGGTTTCCGTCCTGCTCCTTCGCCGTTGTCGGCTCTAGCACGACAGGTTTGATGCCAAAAAAGGGTTTCATCGCCGAGCCGGGTTTGGTCGCGTGGGCGCCGGGCAGGGGGGTCATCAGATGGCCGCCCGTTTCGGTCTGCCACCAGGTATCCACAATGGGACAGCGTCCGCCGCCGATGACCTCGTTGTACCAATTCCACGCCTCGGGGTTGATCGGCTCGCCCACGGTGCCAAGAATCCGAAGACTGCTCAGATCGGCAGCTTTGGCAAAATCATCCCCCTGACCCATCAGCGCGCGGATGGCGGTGGGGGCGGTATAGAACTGGTTCACCTTATGCTTTTCACAAACCTGCCAGAAGCGGCCCGCGTCGGGATAGGTGGGCACCCCTTCGAACATCACCGTGGTCGCGCCATTAGCCAGTGGGCCATAGACGATATAGCTGTGGCCGGTGACCCAGCCCACATCGGCGGTACACCAGAAGACATCGCCGTCCTTGTAATCAAACGTCGTCTCATGCGTCAGCGCCGCATAGACCAGATAGCCGCCAGTGGTATGCACCACGCCTTTGGGCTGGCCGGTGGAACCTGAGGTATAGAGGATGAACAGCGGATCTTCGGCGCCCATCGGCTCGACCGGGCAGGTATCGGCAGCGCTCTCGGCCAGCGCGTTGTAGTCAAAGTCGCGCCCCTCGGTCCATGTGGTCTGGCCGCCGGTGCGTTTGACCACCAGACACTTAACGCTGTCCTTGCAATGCAGCAGCGCCTGATCGGCGTTGGTCTTGAGCTTGGTCGCGCGACCACCGCGCGGGGCGTAATCGGCGGTGATCACCACCTTGGCGTCGCACCCGTTGATCCGCGACGACAGCGCGTCGGGCGAGAAACCGGCGAAGACGATGGAATGAATCGCACCGATGCGCGCGCAGGCCAGCATTGCGTAAGCCGCCTCGGGGATCATCGGCATATAGATGATCACACGGTCGCCGCGCTCCACGCCCAGATCCTTGAGGATATTGGCCATTTTGCAGGTGCCGGCGTGCAGATCCCGGTAGGTGATGTGCTTGGTCTCCTCCTCCGGGCTGTCGGGCTCCCAGATGATGGCGGTCTGCTCGCCGCGCGTCTCAAGATGGCGGTCGATGCAATTGGCGGCGACGTTCAACTGCCCGTCCGCAAACCAGTTGATCTTGACCTGTCCGAGGCTGAAGTCGACATCGCTCACGCGGGTAAAAGGCTTGATCCAGTCGACACGCTTGGCCTGCTCGCTCCAGAAAGCATCGGGATCGTTGATTGAGGCGGCGTACATCGCGTCGTATTTCGCAGCGTCCACATGGGCGTTTGCGGCAATTTCGTCGCTGGGCGGATAGGTTTTCGCGTTTTGTGACATGAATGATGTCTCCTCCTGGGGGCGGTTCGCGTCTTTTTCGTTTGCGCGATACCACCGGTTTTCTGCCGCAGCTTAGGCGCTGTTTCGGGGTAAGGGAATGATCAAGGCCGGGGAGGGGCAGGAGTTGTGTAAATATATTTCCAAGGTCTCGCCGTGGCCTGTAAACCGCTTCACCCCGCATGATGCCCGCCTTGCGCAAGAAGGGCTTGGCACTGCTGTGAACAGCGGCTAACCTGCGCCATAAGCGCGCCGGGGAAAGGCGCGCACCAACGGGAGAAAATTAATGAACAAGTATTTGAGTGGCGCAGCCATCTGCGCGATCAGCTTTGCCTTTGTATCCGAGGCCGCCGCGACGGAATGGAACGTATCCGTCTGGGGCAAGCGCCGCGCGTTTACCGAGCACGTGGAGAAAATCGCCGAGCTGGTCTCCGAGAAGACAAATGGCGAGTTCACCATGAACATCAGCTACGGCGGTCTGTCCAAAAACACCGAGAACCTCGACGGGATTTCCATCGGTGCCTTCGAGATGGCGCAGTTCTGTGCGGGCTATCACGCCGACAAGAATCCCTCGATCACCGTGCTGGAACTGCCGTTTCTGGGCGTGAACACGCTCGAAGAAGAAGTGGCCGTGTCCAAGGCGATCTATGCGCACCCCGCCACCATCGCCGATCTGGCGCGCTGGAACGCGACGCTGCTGATGCCGTCGCCCATGCCGCAGTATAACCTCGCCGGTGTTGGCGACGCACCCTCAACCATCGCGGATTTTCAGGGTCTGACCGTGCGCGCCACGGGCGGGATCGGCGAAGCGATGACGCTGGCAGGCGCTGTGCCGACCTCCGTCACATCCGAGGAAGCGCGTCAGGCGATCGACTCCGGTATCGTGAAATCCATCGCATTTGCGCCCCACGCCCACATGTCGTTCGGCATCATGGAGGTGGCAAAGTGGTGGACGGCTGACCTGAACCCCGGCACCGTGAATTGCCCGATTGTGGTGAACACCGACGCGCTCAATGATCTGACGGACGCCGAGCGCGAGGCGCTTCTGGGTTCCGTGGACGAGTCGCTGGAATATTACATCGACTATTACAACAACGAGACAATGGGCAAATGGGGTCCGTTGCTGGACGAAAAGGGTGTCGAGCGGATCAGCTATAACCCCGAGCGTCTGGCCGAATTCCGCGAGTTGGCGGCCGGCCCCGTGGCCCAGCAGTGGATCGAGGATAACAACGCCCGCGGTCTGCCTGCGCAGGAACTCTATGATCTGGTGATCGAGACACTGAACAAGTAAGCACAGCATCTTCGCGGCGCGCCTGCTGATATTGCAGGCGCGCCGTTTTTGCATGCTTTTCCCAAGCGACCGGAATAAAGGAATACTGCGATGGCGTTGAGAGCCTCGGTGCTGACCGACGACAGCCTGCTGAGCCGGATGGACCAGACGCTGCTGAAGCTGGAGCAGTTTTTCGGACTGATCAGCGGACTGGCAGTTTTTGCCCTCATGTTTCTGGCCGTCTATTCGGTCAGCGGGCGTAATATTTTCGCCAGCCCCGTGCGCGGCTATGTCGACTGGATCGAGGTCACGATGCCTTTGATCGCGATCATGGGCATCAGTTATACCCAGCGCGACGGCGGACACATCCGCATGGATATTCTGGTCAGCAGGCTGCGCGGTCGCGTGCTTTGGGCGGCTGAGTTCGTGACCACCTTCCTTGTGCTGATCCTTATGATCCTGCTGATCTGGGGTTCCTGGGCGCATTTCCAGCGCAGTTTCGATTTCGCAGCACCCCTATGGAGCCGTGACAGCACCATCGACATCAAATTGCCGGTCTGGCCTGCCAAATTGGTCGTGCCTGTGGCCTTTTCCGTGCTGGCGCTGCGCCTGTGCATCCAGCTTACGTCTTATGGCAAGGCGATCATTTCGGGGACCAGCACACCGGTGGCCGTGCCGATGATCGAAGATGCCGCAACAATTGCCGCGCGCGAAGCGGCTGCCGTCACCGGCCGGGAGCAAATGTAATGGAACCCATCGACATTGGCATCGCCGTCTCCATCGGCCTTCTGGTACTGGTGGTACTGGGGATGCGCGTGGCCTTTGCCGCCGCGATGGCAGGGCTCATCGGTCTGATCTGGATCTTCTGGGCCAAAAAAGGCTACGACCCCAGCGAATTCACGTGGGCCCTGACCGTGGCCACGAAAACCGCCGGGCAGGTGCCCCATTCCAAGGTCGCCAGCCAGGCGCTGAGCCTGATCCCGACCTTCATCCTGATCGGCTACCTCGCCTATTACGCGGGTCTGACCAAGGCGCTGTTCGAGGCGGCCAAACGCTGGATCGCATGGGTGCCGGGCGGCCTCGCCGTGGCGACCGTTTTTGCCACCGCCGGTTTCGCCGCCGTATCGGGCGCGTCCGTCGCGACCTCTGCGGTGTTTGCCCGTATCGCCATTCCCGAGATGCTCGAGAACGGCTATAACAAGCAATTCGCCGCCGGTGTCGTGGCGGCTGCGGGCACGCTGGCCTCTCTCATCCCGCCCTCTGCAATCCTCGTGATCTACGCGATCATCGTGGAACAGGACGTGGGCAAGCTGCTGCTTGCGGGCTTTATCCCCGGTGCCTTCTCAGCGCTGGTCTATACCACGATGATCATTACCATCGCCGTGATCTGGAAAAACGTAGGGCCCCCGATCGGGGGGTTCACGTGGAAACAGAGGTTCCAGTCACTTCCACCCGCGCTGCCAATCGTCGCCGTGGTCGTGATCATCATCTTCTTCGTCTACAACCCCTTCGGCGACGCATGGGGCACCCCCACCGAGGGTGGGGCTATTGGCGCTTTCATCATCTTCCTAATGGCGCTTTATCGCGGCATGCGCTGGGCCGAGCTGAAATCGGCGCTGCTCGACACCGCCAAACTCACCGTAATGATCTTTTCGATCATCTGGGGCGTGCTGATCTACGTGCGGTTTCTGGGCTTCGCCGAGCTGCCTTCGGCCTTTGCCGACTGGATCACCTCGCTCGAGATGGCGCCGATCCTGATCCTGATCTGCATCCTGCTGGCCTATGCCGTGCTGGGCATGTTCATGGATGCCATCGGGATGCTGCTGCTGACGCTGCCGGTGGTCTATCCCGCCGTTATGGCGCTCAACGGAGGAGATAACGTCGCGGCGGCGGATTCCGCCTTTGGCATGTCAGGGCCGATGTGTGCGATCTGGTTCGGGATTTTGGTGGTGAAAATGGCCGAGTTCTGTTTGATCACCCCGCCCATTGGCCTTAACTGTTTCGTGGTGGCAGGCGTGCGCGACGATCTGACCGTGCAGGACGTGTTCAAGGGCGTGATGCCGTTCTTCGTGGCCGATGCCATCACCATCGCGCTGCTTGTGGCCTTCCCCGCGATCGTCCTGTGGTTGCCCTCACTGGCAAGCTAGAAATCCGCCTCGCGCCGTATTAATCTGCGGTGCGGGCGCTTTTCGCCCTCCTGTGAAAGCCTCCGATGTTCCGTTTCATCCACAGCTCCGATCTGCATCTGGGCAAGCCGTTTGGCCGCCACACGGAGGATGTGCGCGGGCGCCTGAAACAGGCCCGGCACGGGGCGCTGGCCCGTCTGGCGCAGGCGGCACGGGACGCAGGCGCGGAATATGTTTTGCTGGCGGGCGATACCTTTGATCAGGAAACCCCGGCCCCCGCGATCACACGACAGGCGCTCAACGCGATGGGGCAGGCGGCTGACATCACTTGGGTGCTGATGCCCGGAAACCACGACAGCCTTGCGGCCAGCGAACTGTGGCAGACCATCGCCCGCGACAAACCCGCCAACGTGATTACTGTCCTGACGCCCGCGCCTGTGTTGCTCGGCGATGCGCACCTGTTGCCCGCCCCCTGCACCACCCGCAATCCGGGTCGGGATCTGACAGTGGATATGGCTCAGGCGACCCCGGAAGGGTCAATCCGCATCGGTCTGGGCCACGGCGGCATCCATGATTTCGGCACCAATGCCGCCGAGGGGCCAAGCGGCGTGATCGCGCCAGACCGCGCGGCGCAGGCAGGCCTTGATTATCTGGCTTTGGGCGACTGGCACGGACAAATGAGGGTCACGCCTAACACCTGGTACTCTGGCACGCCGGAGCCCGACAGCTTCAAGCACCCGCACAGTGGCACCGCCCTGAGTGTCGCAATCGCCGCCGCCGGTGCCACGGCTCAGGTCACCTCTGTGCTCACCGGCGAGATCGTCTGGCAACGCGTGGCGCTGGATCTGACCCCCGAGGATGATTGCGCAAGCCTGATCAACAGCGCACTGCCTCAGGTACAGGCGCGTCGCGATACGCTGCTGCACGTCGAGGCGCGCGGGCGGTTGCGGGTCGGGCAGATGCAGGATCTGATCAGAGCTTTGATGCAGGTCGCACCCGATTTTCTGGATCTTACACGCGATCTGGAGGGGGTGCGCCTGTCGCATGCCTCGGCTGATCTGGACGCGATCGACCCATCCGGCGGTGCGCTGCGGCAGGCGGCGCAGGCGCTTGCCGCCAGTGCCGAAGATCCCGATCTGTCCGCCGCCGACCGCCGTGTCGCTGCGACAGCGCTGTCGCAACTGTTCTCCTTCGTGGACGAAATTACACAATGAAACTGCGCAGTCTCACCCTGACAAATCTGCGTAAATTCGCGGGCCAGACCGCCACGATCAGCGGCATTGGCGATGGTGTGAGTGTGGTGGCCGAGGCCAATGAGTTTGGCAAATCCACCTTCTTCGATGCCCTGCACGCGCTGTTTTTCGTCAAATACAGCGCCGCCACGCGGGAGGTGAAATCGCTTCAGCCGCGCGCGGGCGGGGCGGTACGGGTCAGTGCGGTGATCGAGCTTCCCCAGGGACGCTTTACCATCGAAAAGTCGTTTCTCGCGCAAAAGCGGGCCTCGGTACACACTGCATCGGGTGGGCTGGTGGCGCTGGACGACGAGGCCGAGACCTGGATCGCGCAGCTGATGGGCGCCGGGCTCGAAGGGCCTGCGGGCCTTTTGTGGGTGCGGCAGGGCGTGACGGCGCTGGAGCCTGCGGGCAGCACGCCAAAGGAAAAGGAGAACCTGCTGGGCGCGCGTCAGAGCCTGCTGTCGTCGGTCGCGGGCGAGATCGACATGGTCACCGGCGGACGCCGAATGGACCGCGTGATCGAGGCCGCAGCGCAGGCTTTATCCCGTCTTGCTGTCAAGGGTGGGCAACCCAAAGCGGGTGGTCCGTGGAAAGAAGCAGAGCTAGAGGCGCAGGCCCACGCTGCGCGCCACGCAGAACTGGATCGCGCCTGTACGGAGCTGGGGCAGGCGCTGGTGCAGCGGCGCGACGTGGCTGCGCGCCTTGCTGCGATGGAGGCACCGGGTGTTGAGGAAAACCTGACCCGTGATGTGCACAAAGCGCAGGAAGCCTTTGACGCAGCACAGGCCCACGCCGAGAAAATGGTTCAGGCGCAGGCGCAGGTCAGGCTGGGTGCGTTGGAGCAGCAAGCGGCGCAAGTGACGCTGGACGGATTGATCGTCGCCGCACAGCAGTTGAGCGCCGCGCAGCAGGCCTTGCAGGTGGCGCGGGCGGCCGGGGAGGGTGCAGCGCAAAATCTCCAAAAGGCCGAAGATGATGCCGTTGCCGCCCAAGTAGACAGTGCAACGGCGGCGAAAGCGCTGATCGCTGCGACTGAGGCGCGCGAAGCCGCACAGCAAGATGCCCTGCGCCGCAACGCCGCCGAGAAAGCGGAGCAGGCGGGCGCGCGACTGGCGCAGGTCGAGCAAAAGTGCAGTGCGCTGGAGCAGGCCAGGGCCGCCCTCGCGTTGCACCGTGTCACTGCAAAGGCATTGGCGCTGATCGAGCGGGCGCAGGCAGAGATGGACCGCCGACAAACGGAGGCGGCGAGCGGGGGGGTTCAGATGCAGATTGCCTATGAGGGCGACGCCCGGATCACGGCAAACGGTGCACCCCTTGACCCCGGTGGTCACCGGATAGGCCAGCGGCAGGTGTTCGAGCTGGAGGGGATCGGCCGGATGACCCTTGATCCCGGTGCGGCAACTGCGGATATGGCGGCGGTCGAGGAGGCGCGTGCCCGCCTGCGTGCCGCGCTTGGGGCCGTGGATATGCCGGATCTCGCCACGGCCCGGACCGATGCCGTGCGGCGCGGTGAGGAAGAGGCACAGATCGCACTTTTGGAAAGCGTGATCGAAACACTCGCGCCGGACGGCACTTCGCGGTTCCGGCAGGATGCGGCACAGGCGCAGGCGGCGCTCGCGCAGCTGAACGATGCCGCACGCCCGGAGTGTGTCGATCCGGCCGATCTCGCGCGCGATGTAGAGGCTGCACAAAAGACGGACGAGGCCGCCCGTCAGCATTATGACAGTGCGCGTGACGCCCGTGACGCAGCGCGCGCGGAGCAGGCCCGCGCGCAGGCAGATCTGAGGGCGGCGCAGGCGACACTCGAGTCTGCCTCTGCCGCTTACGGCGAGGTCGCAACGTTCGAGGCACGCAAAGCGAAAGCGGCGCGTGATCTGGCCACGGCGCAGGTTGCGGCGCAAGATGCTGTTGCGGCAGCCGAAACGTTGCGCGGTGCGGCACCCGATCTGGCCAACGCAACGGCTGCCCTCAACCGCGCGAAATCCGCCACCGAAACCGCCCGCGAGGAGCGTGGCCGCCTGCGCACCCGCGCCGCCGAACTGACTGCGACGATCCGCACCCGTGCCGAAGACGGCGTCGAGGAAAAACGCGACGAGATGGCGGAGCGTATGCAGGCCGCGACCGAGCGCGCCGCGCGCTTTGCCCATGAGGCGGCGGGTTTGCGGATGCTGCTGGACGCGCTGCGTGCCAAGCGCGGCGCGGCGCAGGAGGCCTATTTCGGTCCCGTACAGCAGGAACTGGCACCGCTGCTTGCGCTACTGCACGAAGGTGCTGCGCTGAGTTTTGATCCTGCATCCTTGCTGCCGGCGGGACTGGCGCGCGGCGATGCGGAGGAGCAGATGGAGATGCTCAGCGGTGGTACGCAGGAGCAGATCGCCATCCTCACCCGCCTTGCGTTTGCGCGGCTGTTCGCGCGGCAGGGAAAGCCGATGCCGATCATTCTCGACGACGCGCTGGTTTATTCCGATGACACGCGCATCACCGCCATGTTCACCGCGCTGCACCGTGTCGCGGCGGACCAACAGGTGATCGTGTTCACTTGCCGCCAGATGGCTTTTGCCGGTCTGGGAGGGGTCCGGCCGCAGGTCGAGGTGGTGCAGGAGCGGTAAATCGGTCAAGCTGGGCGTACAAATGCGATGCAACCAAGGGCAGCCCCGATGATCCACGCAAGAAACCTCCACGCGGGTCGCGCAATTCTGGCACTGGTGCTGATGACAACCGGCACCGTGGCACAGACGCAGACCACCAGCGACAAGGCACAGGCCCAGACCCAATTCGAGATGAACGCCATCGCGGCGCGCGATTACCGCGATGCCGACGCGGCGTTGAACGACGTGTGGGGGCGGGCCAGCACCTTTGCGCACAGCATCGACCGGCACGCAGAGCTGTTGGCGGCGCAGCGCGCGTGGCTTGCCTACCGCGACGCGGCCTGCACCGCCCATGCCGCCCCGTTCGAGGGTGGGTCGATGCAGCCTATGGTGGTGTCAGCCTGCCTTACGCAGATCACCGAAGAGCGGACCCGCATGTTGGCGGAGTTCCATGGCTACTGATCGCCGGGCGCGCGCGGCGGCGTGTCTCCCGCGCCGATGTCCCAGAACAGCCCCGCCATGACCTGCATCGCTTCGCGGCTGAGCGATTTGAGGACATGCTCGTTCGGGGCATGCTGGTTGCAGCCCAGATAGCTGTGCGGGATCCAGATCGTCGGCAGGCCCAGCACATCGGCAAAGCAATCGTTGGGCAGGGACCCCGCCAGATTGGGCAGGACATGCGGCGCCTGCCCGGTGGTTGTTGTGAGCGAGGCGCGCACGTAATTGACCCAAGGGTGGTCGGGGTTCAGCCGGGTCGCGGGAAAAATTCCCGCCTCCACCGGCGCCACGCGGACCTGATCAAACCCCCGCGCGTCCAGATGACGGCGCAGTGCAGGCAACAAATCCGCCGCATCGGTGCCCACGACATAGCGCAGCTGGCACCGCGCGCGCGCATGTGCCGCGATGGCATTGACCGGCGCCTCCGGCACACCCGATGTCATCGCCAGAATCGCAAAACTGTTCCAGCCATAGGCGCGCTCGGCAGGGGTGAGGCTTTCCTCGCCCCAATCCACATCCACCGTCGGCGTGCTGTTTGTGCCCACGGGCAGGTCGCGCAATGCGGCGCGAATGGCCGGTGTCAGGCTGTCGGGGCGCCATTCCGGCACCGCGATCTGGCCACGCGCATCGGTGATGCAGGCCAGCGCATGGGCCAGAATGATCGCCGGATCGGCCAGCAGACCGCCCCAGTTGCCCGAATGATGCGCCCCCTCGCGCAGATCCACCACCAGATCAAAGCTGACCGCGCCGCGCGATCCCATGAACATCGTGGGCCGTTCTGCCGCGAGCCGTGGCCCGTCGGATGCGATCAGAACGTCCGCTGCCAGCGCTTCGCGATGCAGGGCCATCATTTCCCGCAGGCCGGGGGAGCCGATCTCCTCGCTGGTCTCGATCACGATCTTGACGTTGAAGCCAAGGCTGCCGCGCACGGCCAGCACCGCCTCCAGCGCGGCGATGTTGATCAGATGCTGGACCTTGTTGTCGGCGGCGCCGCGTCCGTACATCCGGTCGCCCTCTTCGGTCAGCACGAAAGGGTCCAGCCCTGCGCGCCATTGCGCGTCCTGCCCCAGAATGACATCGCCGTGACCGTATGTGAGCACCGTGGGAAGGGCCGGATCCTCGATCCTGCTGCCAAGCAGGAAGGGCCCGCCCGCCACGGGGTTGTCGTGCAGCGCACAGTCGAACCCCGCAGCTTCCAGACGGGGGCAAAGCGCCTCGCTCAGATACTGTTGCAACACGGACGCGTGCGCAGGGTTCTGGCTTTCGCTGCGGTAGGCGACCAGCGCGGCCAGATCCGATTGCAGCTGCCCGCTGTCGGCAAACAATGCCGCCCGCCGGATCGCGTCATGTCGCGTCATTCAAGATACTCCGCCCAGAGATTGCGATCGAGGCCCGCAATTAACGGCGCCAGCAGCGCCGCGCTGTCGCGCCATTTGCCCACAGATCCGCTGTGGACCGGCTGGCGCAGCTGCGTGGCAGAGAGGGTAAGTACCTGATCCGCGCTCAGATCGGGGCGCGCCATCGCACCGTGCCACGCGACGCCGCAGAACGCGGCGATCCGGTGGCTCGCTGCCTCCACATCCGCGACCAGATCTTCGTAGTGCAGATCAAAAATTTCGTCGCCAAACAGGCCACGCCAATGGGTCATCGTGGTGGCATAACGGTTAAACTTGGTCGCCATCCATTCGAAATCATTCGCGTAGGACAACAGGCTGCCCGAAAAATGCGATTTCCACATCGACAGAGCGATATCGCGCGGATCGCGGCGGATGTTGATGATGCGGCAGTCGGGATAAACGGCCTTAAGAAATCCGACGAGCCGGTAATTTTCAGGCATTTTATCGACATAGGCCAGCGTGCCCTCGGGCAGATCAGGCAACAACCGTGTATCCTCCCACAGCAGTGCGGGGATCTCCTGCGCAGTAAACGGCTTGCCTTCGACGAGGGTATCGTCGAGCAGAAAGCCCAGCGTACCGCGTTCGCCCAAAGCGGCAATATGGGGGTGCGCGCCCAGCATCGCCTCGACCAGCGTGGTGCCGGAGCGGGGCAAGCCGATCACGAATATGGGCCGGGGGGCGGCGGGCGCGGCGGTTTGGGGCGTCACAGGAGCCGGGAAGCGTTCAGTGATACTGTGCATAAACGCGGCATCCGCCCGCGCGTCATAGGGAGCGATCCCGGCCAGCTCCTTGTTGGCAAGGGCCAGCGCCTTATCGGCCTCCAGGCCTTTGCCGCTGGCCTTCAGGGTGGCGGACAGGGCAAAGAACAGGCAGGCGCGGTCGGTGGTGTGTTTCACCGCTTTTTTCAGCGCCGCGCGGATAGAGGGCTCAAGGGCGGCAGTTTCAGTCTGTGGCAAAAGCTGCGCCAGCCGTTCCAGTGTGGGAGGATGCAGCGGGTCAAGCGTGAGGGCCGTGCGATACTCCGCGATGCCAGTGTCGAACTCTCCCATCTCGACCAGCTGCGTCGCAAGCCGGAACCGCGCCTGCACATTGTCCGGCGCCAGCGCGACCGCTTTGCGGATCACCGCCAGCGCATCGGCGGTGCGGGTCTGGCGCGCCAGTGGCAGGCTCAGATTGATCAGGGCGGTCACGTCATGCGGGTTGAGGTCGAGGGCGTGCTCCAGATCGGTGATCGCGTCGCGCGTCGCACCCAGTGAGATGTTGATGGTGCTGCGCAAATGATAGACCGCAGCAGGCGCGCCGCGCTGCGCCAGCGCAAAATCAGTCGAGGCCAGTGCGGTCCGTCCCGACCCGGTGGCCGCCTCGGCCTGTGCCTTGAGATACCAGATTTTCCAATCCTCAGGCGAAGAAATCGCGAGCCTTTCCAGCACGATCAGCGCCTGATCCGCGCGCCCCATCAGCACCAGCGTCTGGGCGAGGTTCTTTTGCGCATCGGTGAAATCGGGCTTGATCTTCAGGGCGCGCTGGAAATATCTGACTGCCTCGGCAGGCTTGCCCGACGCACTTGCCGCGATGCCCGCAATGTTGGGGGCCACCGGAGAGGTTGATGATTTCTTCGCCGCCGACAGCGCCGCCTTCAGGGCGCGTTTGTGGTTGCCCTGCTGCAGAGCCGTCTTGGCGTCCTGAATATCGATCTGGTAGGTCACTGGTGGTCCGCTCTTTGCCTGCTGTGAGGATGGCGCAGGTATAGCCTGCCGGACCGTCGACAGGCAATGCGGCAGTCTACTGCAAACGCAGTCCGGAAATGCTGGCCGCGACTTTTGTCTTCGTGTCGTCACTGTCCGACGACACGGCAAGCCCCACCAGCGTTTGCGCAGGTGCGCCAAAGGCCCGCTGGTGGTCGCGGGCCAGATCGACCCGCTCGGACGCGGTGCCGGTGCCCGCGGGGCGCATGATGACGCTGCGCCCGCGTGCGCCGAGATAGGGGCTGGGCACGATCTGGCCCGCGCTGTGCGATCCGCCCCATATATACATCAGCACCCGCACCTCCGGGTTGTCGAGCAGGGACCGCACGCCCGCACTTTGCGCGCTCTGCGCCGCCGCTGCGGGCAGGAATATGAAATACAGCGCGAGATTGCGATCGTCGCCGCCCTTGCGCGACAGATCAGTCGCCGGAACGGAGGTGTTCACCGACCAGTCCCACGCAGCCCCCGTCTTGCCCTGCATCGCCGCGGGCAGGGCGGTCCAGAGCAGCGATACTGTCCCGTCCGACGCGACACCCAACGTGTTTCCCCCAAGCGTATAGTCATTACTGCCGAAAATCGCGAAACGCTGTTCTTTCCATCCGCTGGAAAAGGCGACCTGCTGCGCGCCTGCGATGGCAGGGGAGAGGGCCAGAAGAGTGGCGAATAGCGTTGCGAATTTGTTCATGGGTTTTCTCCGGCTTATGGTTTTGCCGCAGTATGGCCTGCCAGACGGCTGAGGGCACATCAATTTTACGGCACATCGTCTGTCCCGCCCGATTGTATGTCCGCCTCGTCCGTACAGTATTTTTCGCGCTCCCCTTGGCCGTGCGAGCGTGATATTGCAGGTCCAGACCCCTAATAATGATCAAAGGACAGATCCCATGACAAAACTCGCATTCCTCGGCCTCGGTGTAATGGGCTATCCGATGGCGGGCCATTTGCAGGCGGCGGGCCACGATGTCACCGTGTACAACCGCACTGCGGCCAAGGCCGAGAAATGGGCGGCGCAGCACGGTGGCACTGCGGCGCCGACGCCCGCGCAGGCGGCGGCGGGTGCGGATCTGGTGATGGCTTGCGTTGGCAACGACGATGATCTGCGCGCCGTGTGTCTGGGTGACGAGGGGGCGTTTGCCGGCATGGCCAAGGGTGCGCTGTTCGTCGATCACACGACCGTTTCCGCCAAGGTGACCCGCGACCTTTATGCCGCCGCTGCGGACATGGGGCTGGGGTTTGTCGACGCGCCCGTGTCGGGCGGGCAGGCCGGTGCCGAAAACGGTCAGCTGTCGATCATGTGCGGTGGCGATCTGGCCCAGTACGACCGCGCGCAACCGGTGATGGATATCTATGCGAAACTGGTGCGCCGTATCGGGGAAAGCGGAGCAGGCCAGCTCACGAAGATGGCCAACCAGATCGCGATTGCGGGGCTGGTGCAGGGGCTGTCGGAGGCGCTGCATTTCGCGACCAAGGCGGGCCTCGATGGTCGCGATGTGGTCGAGGTGATCAGTCAGGGTGCGGCAGGCAGCTGGCAGATGGCCAACCGCTACGAGACGATGCTGGACGATCATTTCGAGCACGGGTTTGCCGTGGACTGGATGCGCAAGGATCTGGGCATCTGCCTTGACACCGCCAACGAGACCGGCGCCAGCCTGCCGGTCACCGCGTTGGTCGACCAGTTCTACAAGGACGTCCAGAAGATGGGCGGCGGCCGCTGGGATACCTCGTCCCTGTTTAAGCGCTTGCAAAGCTTCTGAGGCCTAGCCCCGCAGATCCCGCGCTCGGGAGAAATCTGCGGGGCGACCCTTTTGCCGCGTTGCGATCAGTCGTCGCCGCGCTTGAAGGTGATCACCGTGCCATCAGCGCGGGTCAGGCTGCGGGCATAGATCTCCTTGGGGCCAAAATCATCGTCGATGAACCCCTGCACGGTAACCTGCTCGCCCTCGTCGGCGGGCATCCAGTTCGGGCCAAGATCGACTTCGATTGTGCCGGTCGCGTCGCGCAGGCGAAATTCATCCTCGTCGGTGATGCGGTCCACGGTCCCGCTCAGCGTGACCATCGTGCCGCGCTGGGCCTCGGCGATTGTTTTCTCGGAAAAGGTCTGGGCAATGCCGGGCGTGGCAAGGGCAAGCAGTGCAATATAGGCGAGTGTGACGGTTTTCATCGGATTTTCCTTTCGGGAAGTGAGTGATTCTGTTTTGGTATCCCCACTATGGCGCAGCCCCGCTGACAGCCGCCTGACCCCGATTGTCAGTGTACTGTCAGGTCGCACCGGCTAAATGATCCGTATGAAGATGAAAAAAGCAGCTATAGTTTTCTCTTGCCTCACGCTGGGTCTGCCCGCGATGGCAGACGACAGGGACCAGTACCGCGCGCGCGCGGCGCTTGAGGCAGGTGAGGTTTTGCCGCTGGCCGAGATCCTGCGCAAGATTTCGCACCGTGTCACCGGCACGCCCATCGAGGTCGAGCTGGAGCGTGACGACGGCCAGTGGATATACGAGCTGGAGATCCGCAGTGCGAATGGCCGTCTGGTCGAGCTGGAGGTCGATGCCGCGACCGGCGCCATTCTGGACTTTGAGCAGGACTATGACGATGGCTCTGAGGAGTACGACTGATGCGCGTGCTGGCCGTCGAAGATGATCCGACGATTGCGGGCGATCTGGCGCGTGCGCTGGGCGCTGCGGGCTTCCGGGTCGAGATCTGTGCCGACGGGGAGGAGGCGTGGTTTCTGGGCGATACGGAAGATTTCGATCTTGTGGTGCTGGATCTGGGTCTGCCAAAGCTCGACGGACTGTCGGTGCTGAAGAACTGGCGTGCCAATGGCCGCGATATGCCGGTGCTGGTGCTGACCGCGCGCGGTGCCTGGCAGGAACGCGTCGAGGGGATCGAGGCGGGTGCCGATGATTATCTGCCCAAACCCTTCCGCATGGAGGAGCTGGTCGCGCGGGCCCGTGCGCTGGTGCGCCGTGCCGCCGGAGGGGCCACGGCGCGGGTTGAGATCGGTGCGCTGACCCTTGATACCAACCGCATGACCGTGGCGGTACGCGATGTCGCGGTGGAGGTCACGGCGCTGGAATACCGTCTGCTGTCGTATCTGTTCCATCACCGCGACAGGGTGGTGGCCCCGACCGAATTGCTGGAGCATTTGTACGGCGACGAAGATGCCCGCGAGGCAAATGCGCTGGAGGCGGTGATCGCCCGACTGCGCCGCAAACTGGGTCCGGGCGTTATCGTTACGCGGCGCGGCTTCGGCTATTGTCTGGACGGTGCGGGATGAGCCTGCGACTTCGGCTGGTGCTGGCGGGTGCGTTTGCCATTGCGCTGGCACTGGGGATGTCGGTTCTTGGGCTGGGCGCGCTTTTCGGCACCCACGTCGAGCGGCGGGCCACCGCCGAGCTGTCCGCGCAACTTGACCGCGTCTTGTCGCAGCTCGATCAGGTGGAGGGGCAGCTCGTTATGGCGCAACAGTCGGGCGATGTCCGCTACGACCTGCCCTATTCTGGGTATTACTGGCAAATCAACGTAGCGCCCGAAAACCTGCGCTCCCGGTCGTTGTGGGACACGGTGTTGCCGCCTCCGCCCCCGCCACCTGCGGGCGAGATCGGCGTGGTGCGGATGGCAGGACCACTGGACCGGACGCTGCTGGTGGTGGTCCGCGCTGTGGTTTTGCCACAGCGGCTTGGCGGGGTGCAGGTGACGGCGATGATCGGGGTGGACGCGGGCGAGATGGTCGCTGCGCGGCGCGCATTCGTGGCGGATCTTGCGCCTTATATCGCAGTGCTGGGGCTGGTCCTGATCGCGGCGGGCTGGATGCAGATCACACTCGGATTGCGCCCGCTCAAACGGCTTAGCGCGCGGGTCGCGGATCTGCGCCGCGACCCCGTGCAGCGGATGGGCACCGACTGGCCTGACGAGGTCGCCGCACTTACCCACGAGATGGACGGTTTGCTGGACGCGCGCGCCACTGACCTGGAGCGCGCGCGCCTGCGGGCGGGTGATCTGGCGCACGGGCTCAAGACACCTTTGCAGGCGTTGATGGGTGAGGCAGAGCGCCTGCGCGCGCTGGGACAGACCCCTGCTGCCGCGGGGATCGAAGAGGTCGTCGGCACGATGCGCCGCACGGTCGACCGCGAGCTGTCCCGCGCGCGCCGTCAGGCCGCCCCCGCATCCGCTTTCAGCAATCTGGCCCGGACGGTCGCAGGCGTGGTGAGCGTGCTGCGCAAAACCCCTGAGGGTGGCGCCATCGCATGGCATGTCGATATTCCCGAAACCATCGTCGTCGCGCTGGAAAAGGGCGATCTGGCCGAAGCGCTGGGCGCTGTGTTCGAGAACGCCGCGAGACATGCCAAAACGGCCGTGACGGTCCGCGCCGCCGTGCTGCGGGATCAGGTGAAACTGGAAATTCTGGACGACGGAGACGGTATCCCCGCCGGACAACGCGATGCCATGCTGGCGCGGTTCGCCCGGCTGGACCAGCGTGGATCGGGGATGGGCCTTGCCATCACAAGCGAAATCATCCGTGCCGCCGGGGGTGACATCACCCTGGCGGATGCGCAGCCCGGCTTGTGCGTCACGGTAAGCCTGCCGCGACAGCCCTGAAAACGGCGCTGCGTGTTGACCCTGACCCCCGTTTCGCGCTCTGGTGCTGCTCAGATGGCGCAGAGGAAGGCGATACCGTCTTTCTTGCAGGAATAGGATATTCGAGATGAAAGTTGTTGTCATGGGCGCGGGCGTGATCGGCGTCACAACCGCATATTATCTGGCCAAGCAGGGGGCAGAGGTCGTCGTGATCGACCGCCAGACCGGACCGGGGCTGGAGACCAGCTATGCCAACGCGGGCCAATTGAGCTATGGTATGACCTCGCCCTGGGCTGCCCCCGGCATTCCCGTAAAGGCCGTGAAATGGATGTTCATGAAGCGTCGGCCGCTGTTCATCTGGCCCCTGATGAGCCCGACCATGTGGAAATGGTGCGCCCAGATGGTGCGCAACTGCAACGCCGCAAGCTATGCGGTGAACAAGGGGCGCATGGTGCGCGTGTCGAGTTATTCGCGCGATGTGATGCCAGATCTGATCGCCGAGACCGGCATCGAATACGACGGGCGCGCGCAGGGCACGTTGCAACTGTTTCGCACGGCCAAACAGATGAAGGCGTCAAAGGCGGATCAGGATATTCTGGCGGAATACGGCTCGCCCTTCGAGGTGCTGGGGCGGGACGCTTGCATAGGGGTTGAACCTGCGCTGGCCGAAGTGCGGGGCAAATTCGTCGGTGGTTTGCGCCTGACGGCGGACCGCACCGGCGATTGCCGCATGTTCACCATCGCCCTGACCGAGAAGTGCATGGAGATGGGGGTGGAGTTTCAATACGGCCAGTCGATCAAGGGCATCGCGGTCGAGAACGGCAGGATCGCCGGTGTCGATACCGAGATCGCGGGCAGGATTACGGGTGACGCCTACGTTTGCGCCATGGGCAGCTACGCGGTCGATGTGCTGAACCCTATCGGGATCAGGCTGCCGGTCTATCCGGTCAAGGGCTACTCGGTCACCTTGCCCGTAACCGACGACGCATTCGCCCCGCAATCCACGATTATGGACGAGACGCACAAGGTCGCGATCACCCGTCTGGGCGACAGGATTCGCGTGGCGGGTCAGGCAGAGATCGCGGGCTATTCCAACCGCCTCGGCCCCCACGCCACCGATACGGTCAAGCATGTGATCGGGGATCTGTTCCCGAAAGGCGGTGATATCTCGCGCGCCGAAGGGTGGACCGGGCTGCGTCCGATGACGCCCGATGGCACGCCGGTGCTGGGGGCCACGCAGTACGACAATCTGTTTCTGAACACGGGCCACGGCACATTGGGCTGGACGATGGCCTGTGGGTCGGGGCGTGCGGTGGCGGATGTGGTGCTGGGCAAAACGCCCGAGATCGCGATGGAGGGGCTGACGGCGGCACGCTACGCCCGCTGAGGCGCGGCCGTGAGGCGCCCATCTCAGCCTGCCGACTGATGTGGTCGTCTCTGACGGTTGCCCAGATCTAAATCAGCCCGCAGCATCATGCCCCGTTGCATAATTATGTCGTGCGCCACAGATCAGGACGCGCGCCGACAAAAACGACACTGGAAAACGGGGTGATCTGAGGTGTCCCTAGTTTCCTAGACACCTGCCTCGTTCATTTTCCTTTGTTTGGTTTCATAGTCAACCGGCGACAGCATACCGTTGTTGGTGTGCTTGCGGGTCGGGTTGTAAAACATCTCGATGT